>ERZ1643251.1236-NODE-1236-length-29987-cov-8.669417_pt1 | contig 29987 bp, 18 predicted proteins | sample MGYA00579261_ERZ1643251 | MGnify/ENA primary metagenome ERZ1643251 (study PRJEB29033, sample SAMEA4952267) | chicken gut metagenome | biome: Broiler Chicken; feature: Gastrointestinal Tract; material: Caecum | place: Ireland | collected 2018 | study: Broiler... | reverse complement strand
CTGCCGCCGCCTGTTCAGAAGGGCTCTTTTTCATGTTCAGGTTTGGGGTATTGTAACTCTGGCAAAGCCTGAAAGCAAGTCATTTCTGCCCCTCAGGCGTATCAGTTTTTAGCACGCCTATACAAAGAATACAGGCAGGTGAAACAGCCCCTGTTACTCCTCGTCCGATTCCGGTTCGATCTCGTCATGAGGGAATGGATTGTGCTTCAGGAGATTCAGCAGTTTTCGTTGCAGATCCTTCTCACCTAAACGGCCGCAGGCGTTGAGAATTTCTTCCTGCGGCTGGCCGACATAAGTGCGCTGGAAGAGTTGACACGCCAGCCGGTCGTCATATTTAAGTTCCTCCACCAGCAACGGTAGCATGTCGTTGCTGACCAACAAATCATACATATCCCAGTTCAACAGTTGACTTGCAACCTCCTTATCTTGGAGGTGCTCCTCCGCTGTGCTGAGCAGCAACTTCGCCATCTCAAGAGCTGTCTCCGGCTCACGCTGGCCGGTTTCCACCAGGAGATCCATGGTGTGCATCTCTGCCAGTTCCTCCTGGGACCAGCGGCTGGCCGCCTGGGGAAAGGCGGCGATGAGCAGATCCCGGCAGGCCCACTCGTTTTCGTCGAAGTCCCACCGGCGCACCATGTCCTCCAACTCAGCCCGGGAAAACCGGCGGGGCGGCTCTTCCTCAGAGGAATCCGTCACCGTGACGGTGACCTGGATAGTGGGTGTGGCCGCCTGCATCAGTTTGGCCTTTTCCGAGGGATGGAGCGAGGAGATGCTGCCGAAATCGCCGCCATAGCCGCATTCCCACCGGTTGCCCCGGATCATCACAGGACTGCCGCAGTACGGGCATCGAATGTTTGCCATCCATCACCCCCCCTTCCTGCCGCTATTATAACGAGAAATATCTAATCAGGCAAGTTTTATGTTTACACATTACTCATAGATGAGACTTTGCTTTGTAATATGCGGAAGTGGCTGAACAGTAAAGGTAAATATTTTAAATCAAAGATGCATTTTTAAAATGCTTTCCCACTATCTTATGAGCAAAAAAACGACACAAGCATTTGAAATTCGAGATGAAGAACCTATAAATCGTTGAAATTCTACAGTACATGTGCTATGCTATGTAAGTATAGTTATATTCATTTGCAAGAGTGTTCGTTTGATCTAAGGGGGACGGCTTTGTGGAAATTAGTTACAAAAAACTCTGGAAATTACTTGTGGATAACCAAATGAAAAAGAGTGATTTGTATAAAGCTGCAGATATAAGTGGATATACCGCCACAAAACTTAATAAAAATGAACCGGTTCCTTTGGAGGCGTTGATGAGAATTTGTAAGGTATTCCATTGTGATATTGGCGAAATAATGGAATTGATTTGGGAAAATGAATAGTACTTCAACGCATCGACACGAGGAATACATATGATTAAATATTTTTGTAAAGAGTGTCAAAAAGAATACTCTCCGGATGATCTACAAGGTAGAGACAGCAACTGCCCATATTGTGGGAAAAGAGCTGAAATGCACAGTGAATTATTTTGGTGCCCCACTTGTAATGTCCCTATATACGATTGTGTTTGCCCCAACTGTGGTACACATGGAAATACTTTTACCTCTGATGCAAGACCCGTATTTCCGGAAGAAAGACTGCTACTTGGTGTGCTTCTTAAGAAACCGCTGGCGTATATGACGGAATCAGTTTGGAATGGAACCGGAAATCGTTACTATGTTAATGGAAAGAGACTTCCGTTTTCGCTTACGTCTATAAAAAAAGTGGATCCAGAAGCCGTGAAAGCAGAGATGGATAAGTATGACCCGAAAGATTACTATGGGGTCTTTAATGAAGAAATGTCTCGGTGGGTTTTGGCAAACGAAGGTCGGTATCATCACATTAACGATGAAGCACGAGAATACATACAGCACAAAGCTGCAAGATATGAGAATGATGATACTTGCGCAATGTTTGTTTCTTTTTCTGGTGGCAAGGACTCTACGGTTGTAAGTGATCTAGTGAGAAAGGCACTGTCGAAACCAGATATTATTCACATATTCGGAAATACCACATTAGAGTTTCCTGAAACATACAAATATATTGAGCGTTTCAAAAAAGACAATCGAAAAACTCCTATGCTTCGCGCCGAAAATAAAGAGCAAGACTTCTTTAATCTCTGCGAAACATTTGGGCCGCCCAGTAGATCATTGAGATGGTGTTGTACTATTTTCAAAACAGGTTTTATCGGAGAAAAAATTAAGCGCACTTTTGGGGACAAGAAAACAGTTTTAACTTTTTATGGTATTCGTAGAAGTGAATCAACCAGTCGAAATTCCTATGAAAGGTCTTCGGAAGGAAGAAAAATCAGCAAACAATTGGTGGCCTCTCCGATTATCGACTGGATTGATTATGATATTTGGCTTTATTTACTGACAACAGGGATTGATTTCAACTACGCATATCGTCTGGGTTATACGAGGGTTGGATGTTGGCTGTGTCCCAACAATACATACTGGGCGCAGTTTTTATCTGCAATATATATTCCTGAATTATCTAAACGTTTCAATGAGATTCTGCTGAATTTTGCAAAGAAAATGGGCAAACAAGATCCTGAAGAATATGTCAGGGACGGAGGCTGGAAAGCACGTCAAGGTGGTGCTGGTATGGAATTGAGCCAAAATGTTGCTATAGATTTCAAGCCTTGCGCCACAGATGCAAAGACATTTAACTATGTGCTCAACAAGCCTATTACTCCGGAGATGTATGAGTTCTTTAAGCCGTTTGGAATCCTCAACTTTGATATGGGAAAGGCGCGCTTAGGGGAGGTTTATATTTTAGATAGCAAAACGAATCAACCAATTATGAAATTACAGGGTCGCGTTGGGAATAAAGAATTACGAATTTCGATCCTCAACACACCAATTGCAGCTAGAACCAAAACGGTTGAAATTGAGTTGAAATTTAAGTGTCAAATCACAAAGTATCAGTTGTGTGCTGGTTGCCATGCGTGTGAAAATGCTTGCAAGCATAATGCAATCAAACTCATAAAATCTGGACCATCAGATACCGATTATCGTTACGAAATCGATGAGTCAAAATGCGTACATTGTTTTGAATGTATCAACCATTATACTGGTGGCTGCTATATGCGCAGAGTGCTACTGCCCAGAGGGAAAGGATATTCTGAAAAATGAATGAGAAATTGAAAAAAGTCAAACTAAAAGGTAATGAGTCATTTAATTTCCGGGAAGGCTGGCTGCGCAAAGGTATGCGGTGTGTTGCAGAAAACGAGAACCTTTTCTCTCAAGATGATGTCATGGAGCGGTTAGGTGTAGGTAGTAAAATGGTGAAATCCATCCGATTTTGGCTTCAGGCAACACATCTTACCGAAGAACGATACACCAATTCTGGAAGAAGTCGCTCTCAATTTATTACAGAAGACTTCGGAGTCATTATCGCAAAATATGATCCATATTTTGATGACCTATTTACATTGTTTCTCATACATTACCACATTGTTTCAAATGCATCATTGTGTATTGCGTGGAATATTTTCTTCAACGAGTACGACGGTCAGGATTTTACCAAAGAGGACATGATTAATGCTTGTAAGGTGTTCCTAGATAAAAAAATGGATGAAGGATGTACCTATTCCGAAAGTTCCTTTATTGACGACTGTTCAAGCATCATAAAAATGTACATGAACTCTCGGGCTGGAGAACAGATTTCTACAAACAGCATTGTTGATACACATCCTGAGGAAAGTCTTGACTGCCCTTTGGTCGAATTGGGTTTGATCCAAAAAAGCACAAAAACTAAAGGAGCATTCGTTAAGTCTATGCCTACACATGGCGCTTTGGATAAACTGGCCGTGTTATATGTGATCGCTCAAAATATCAGCAAAGAAAAAAACTCAGTTAGCATTGATGATCTGTTAAATGCTCCCAACAATATTGGCAGAGTTTTTAACTTATCCAGAGTTGCTATTAATGAGTATTTGGATCAGTTGCGGATTGCTGGTTATCTCACTATCAACCGAACTGCAGGATTGGACATGGTGTATGTTGAGACTATGATGAAACCTGAAGACATTATAACGGAGTATTATAAGAAGGCACAGGTGCGATAAACTATGAAATATGATGAATTAATTGAGGTCAAACAAGGTTTTCAAGCTTCAGTCAATCTTGAATATGACCTTAATAAAACCGGAAAAGTCCGGAGTTATATCCCTACAGAGCAGTCTGTAAAAGTTCTTGGAGCCTTCTTGCGTTCGTATTATTTTAATGCAGAATCTCAAGATAGAGCAACTGTTCTGATTGGCCCTTACGGTAGGGGAAAATCGCACCTTTTGTTAGTTCTATCTGCACTAACATCTTTGGATCTTCGTGCCCGTACAGCTAAAGAAAGAAAAAAGGCACATGAAATTCAGATGGAACTCTGCGAAAAAATTGAGCGGGTGGATAAAGAAGTTGGCGCACTATCAAAAGCAATTGTCGAATCTAAAATTAGAACTTTGCCCGTAATTATTAACAGTAATTCTACAGATATAAATCAGTCGTTCCTTGTGGCGATTAACGACGCTCTTGTCCAAGCGGACTTGCAGCAACTGCTGCCCACCACATATTTTGACTCAGCTATTACTATGATGGATAAATGGGCAACTAGTTTCCCTGACGCTTACACAAAGCTCAAAAAAGAACTTAAGCGTAGAAAAACTACTGTGGAAGAACTTGGTATTGGACTTAAGCAATTTAATCAAAAGTCGTATCGTCTTTTTTGCAAATGCTATCCTGAGGTCGCTGCAGGAACAGAATTTAATCCATTAACGAACATGGATGTTGTAAAGCTCTATATGGCTGTAACAACGGCTCTTAATGAGCAAACTTCTTATTGTGGAATTACGATTATCTTTGACGAATTTAGTAAGTTTTTGGAAGCAAACCTTGAAAAAAGCAAAATGCTTAATTTCAAAATCATCCAAGATATGGCTGAAGCTGCATCACGTAGCAAAGAAGCGCAACTTCATTTTACATGTATTACACATAAAGATATCCTTGACTATTCTTCGAGTGACAGTTTCAAAACAGTTGAGGGTCGTTTTAAGAAGATTCGCTTTGTAGCTTCTTCTGAGCAAAGTTACGAACTTATTGCTAATGCTATCATTAAAAAAGAACCTTTTACAGAGTTCAAAGCCGTTCACGCAGACGCCTTCAAGCATGTGGCAGACAGTTCTGCTATGACGAGCCTTTTTTCAGACTTGTCGTCTGAAACATATAACGATAAATTAGTTTACGGATGCTTCCCATTGTCTCCGTTGAGTTCCTTTGCTTTATTGCATGTTAGCGAATTGGTCGGACAAAATGAACGAACTTTATTTACGTTTTTGGCGCAGCAAGACAAGTATACATTCAGAGATTTTATCGGAAGAGAGCACGAAAATCTTCAATGGATTACTGTTGACTATATTTATGACTATTTCGAGGAACTTTTTAAAAAAGAAGTCTTTAACGCTTCCGTGCATGGCGTATGGGCAAAAACGGATTCAGCCATTAGACAAGTATCCAATCAAACTCAACTTAGGATATTGAAAGCGATAGCTATAATCAACATAATTGGCGACGAAAGACTCAAGCCGGTTCCCGCCCACATTAAAGCTGCGCTCCTCATAAAGGACGAAGACTTTGAAAAGGGTACTCGTGAATTGTTAAAGAAGCATATTCTGTCACAGCGTGATTCATCTGAATTTGTTCTTCTAACTGCCAATGGTGTAGACGTCCAGCGTAGTGTGGACAACTATGTGAAGACCTCTTTATCCAAAATCAATGTTTGCGAAACCTTATCCAATGCCTGCGAACTTGGTTATGTTATGCCTCGTGAGTATAACGATAAGTACAGTATGCTTCGTTGCTTCAAGACAATTTACATGGACGCCAATGCATTTGCTCAATGTAAAAATGGGAATTCTTTGCTGAGTGATAATCCGTATGACGGTTTAATCATTAATATTGTCAGCTCAGAATCTTCTGCAATGGAAAAAGCAATTAAACGAATCCAAAGTTTTGCTTCAACTCCTCAGATTGTAATTTGCACTACAACTCACCCATTTATGTATGAGAGCCTTCTCAAACAGTACGAAGCAGTTAAGAAACTGCTGGAAAACAGCGAAGATCCTCACTTTATTGAGGAATTGGAAATATTCGGAGAAGATATTCAAAAACGCATTCAGAATGCTGTTTATACGATGTATTCTCCGTCCAGCGAATACAGCACGTACTGGACTTGTAATGGTAGTTTGGATATTAGTCGACAGGTAGAGTTAAACCACGCGATTTCCAATATTTGTAGCAAATGTTATAACATGACTCCGGTTGTAAACAATGAAATGGTTAACAAACGGAAACTTAATACGCAAAACACCAAAGCAAGGGATCTGGTAATTGCATGGATTCTTCAACATGCAGACGATAATTTTATTCCTTGCATGGAAGGTTCAGGCCCTGAGGTTAGCATCTATAAGTCTGCCTTTAAGAAAACTGGATTAGATATTGCAGCGACTGTCGATGATCCTGGAATGAATGAAGTCCTCAGAAAGATCGATGAGTTCATTAGAGGAAGCGAGAAAAAGAAATGTAATTTCCATATGTTGTATCAGATACTGATGTCTGCTCCCTATGGTATGCGTAGAGGCATCATTCCCCTATATATTGCCTACACTATGCGCCAATACAAGGAAAGCATCGTTTTGTACTTCAAAGGGAAGGAAATTGAACTTTCTGCAAGTGCCCTTAGCGGGCTAAATGACAGTCCTGCAGATTATGAGATTCTTATAGAAACTGGTACGGAAGATCGAGACAACTATCTGAATGAGCTTCAGCAACTTTTCGAAAAACACACTGATGCCAGAACTCCCAGCATCAATCGTGTTTATACGATTGTGAAGAGCATGCAAAATTGGGCACGTTCTCTTCCTGAATACACCAAAAAGTTTAAGCACTATCTAGATAACGGTGAAGAGAAGACACTTGACACTGGTATCGAAACTGTTCGTAATGATCTGCTTCGCTTTGAGATCAATTCCCAAGAGTTGATATTCGGAACATGGCTTTCCAAACTAAGCCCCAATGAAAACTTAGATGAGTGTTTTGCAGTGGTTAAAGGTGCAAAGGAGTTGCTCGACGCACATCTACGCACGTATAGAATGGAACTCAACAAAAAGCTAACTGCAATGTTCATGCCTGGGTATCAAGGGGGGCTTTCTCGTGCAATGATTGCTTGGTATAAAAAATTGCCAGAAGCCACCAAGACACATGTTTTTGATGCGGATGCAAACGCACTACTCACCACTGCTGGAACGATAGATTCTTATAATGACGATGACTTGTTAGACGCTCTCGTTTCCATTTTTGCAGCTATCGCCATTGAGGACTGGAATGATAATTCTGCAGAAGGTTTTATTAAAAATATCTCTGACGCCATCGGACGGATTAACGAGTATGTTGAATCCAAGTGCAATGGCCAGGACGACAGCCGACTACTTATTACTATAGATGGCGTTCAAGTCGAAAAAACATTCACAGCAGAGGCGATTTCCCCGCTTGGCAAAACAGCATTTAACAATTTGAAATCCATTTTCGAAGAGTATAATGATGCCCTTGAACCCGATGAGCAGCTTGCAATTCTTGCGAAGTTAATCGGAGAAATAATCCACTAAGGAGTACCCAATATGATTTATCTGGACAACGCTGCTACCACATTTCCAAAGCCAGAATGTGTGTATGACAAAGTAAATACTATTCAACGCACTATTGCCGTCAATGTCGGACGTGGTGGGTATAGTGTCGCCTCTGAAGCAATGCACATCGTAGATGAAACCAGGGTACTTATGGCAACGTTTGTGGGAGCAGTGAGTCCGGAATGTGTTGTCTTCACCCCATCTGCTACTATTGCAGCAAACGAAATAATTTACGGTCTGGAATGGGATTCGTACAAAAATGTCTATATAACCCCTTTTGAACACAATGCCATTGCACGCCCTTTGAATACGATAAGTGAGCGGTACGGAGTAAAAGTTCGATTATTGCCTTTTGATTCTCAAACACAGTCTATTGATATGGTCGCTCTTGAACAGACTTTTGCTCTGAATCCTCCCGATTATGTTTTTATAAATCATGTTAGCAATGTAACGGGGGCGATTATACCAATTAGAACTATCGCAGAAAAAGCAAAAGAATACTCATCTGTGGTTATTGTCGATGGTTCTCAATCTATTGGTATCCTTCCGCTCAATTTAAAAGAAACAGATATTGATTTTCTCATTTTTGCCGGGCATAAAAACTTATATTCATCTTGGGGAATTGGTGGTTTTATTACAAATACAAACTATAAGATTCACCCTGTCCTTGCAGGAGGAACGGGATCGGATTCATTAAATCTCAAAATGTCCAACACTTATCCAAACGGATTTGAATTAGGCAGCCCTAATATTATTGCTATTGCAAGTTTGAATGAGTCACTAAAATGGCTAAACAAGGTGGGTATCAATTGCATCGAAGAAAAGAAAAACAGTCTTACCCAAAAGTTGAAATGTGGATTGCTTGAGGCAGGAGCAACAGTGTATTTACCATCTGGCGATGCAAAACATACCAGCGTTGTTTCGTTCAACATCCCCGGGTATGAGCCCAATGAGGTGGGGTCAATCCTGAACGAGGATTTTGACATTGCGGTACGTGCTGGTTTTCACTGTGCCCCTTATATTCATGAGTTGATAGGCACACTTGATACTCACGGTACTGTAAGGGTAAGTGTAGGATACTTTAACACAGAGGCTGATATCGACGCCCTTATAGCCGCTGTAACAGATATTATGGGGGATCAAATATGAATGACTTTATAAATTATTTGAACTCGACAAACAATGTTGGCGGCAATTCCACCGGCTCCCTCGCCGAAACACAAGTCAAGAGTAGCTATTATGACGCTGTGAAGGTTGACCGGAAACTGGGTATCTATATTACTGATTGTGTAAAATCTGGGAATCACAAGGCGTTCATTCTTACCGGTCATGCAGGTGACGGAAAAACCAGTATTTTGGTCCAAGTTTTGAAAAGTCTTGGTCGGTTACAGGAATGTGAAGGTTTGTGTGTACAAAAAGAATATGATGATTTTCTGTACTACAAAGATATGAGCGAAATTGCTGCAGAAAAGCAAGTAGAAGCGCTCAAAGCGACAGTAACAGCACCTGAAAGAGGAAAGACCAGCCTGCTAATTAGTAACACTGGACCGTTATTGAAAACGTTTGAGGCCTTAATACGGGAAAAAAAGGAAACCAGTGGTCAGCAGTTCTCTGATGGCGACCGTATGGAATTACAGTCGAAACTGCTGACTCAACTAGATATTAACGAGGACCAAAGTCTCAAGATCGAGGGATATGAGTTTGTTCTTGTAAACATTGCTCGGGTAGATAATGTACCTTTTGCAGTCCGCATTCTTAAGAAGATACTTGCTCCTCAACTGTGGGTTCCCTGCACAATATGCTCGTGTGCTGATCATTGCCCAATCAAAAACAACTATGAACTTATTACCGCCCAATTTGACCGTGTAGCTCAATTTATAGAAAATTATTATCGTTTTCTTTACGAAAACGACAAGCGAATGACGATTCGGCAGATGGTAGGGCAAATTAGTTATGCGTTGACTGGCAACCTCACTTGTGACTATATCGAAAGTAGACACTTGAAAGAACCTTTCTTTATCTATAACTTTGCAAATCTGTTCTTTGGGTATAACGGCTCCAAAAGAGCAAAGGATGCGGCTCAAATTAAAGGTGTTGAACAGATTCAAAACCTTGAATTGGATAGAATATCGCTTGATGTAGATTATTCATTGTTTGTTCGCAATGACTATTCCTGTTTTATGCCTAAAATCCAAAAAGAGTTAACTGCTCTTACGCAAAGATATCGAAAGCACTATCAAATCACTGACGAAGAGCAGCTCCTTGATGAAAAGAAACACGAAGAAGAACTCAGGCTTCGTGGAGCTGTTAGGCGATTTTACCTTCTTTTCAGTCTGTGCGAATCAGATGACGATGTAGATCATGTAATGAATCAAATTTTTGGCAAGTCTTATGCTGATTATAGAAAACTAATTTCAAGCAAACAATCTAATCTCACGCTTAGAAACATGCAAGGAATTGTTTTTGAAGCCCTTTATATTAAAAATACAGGTTACTTACCTGAGAGTAAAACTAATTTGCCACTTACCCTACGTCGAGAAGGTGATGTATTCCAAAATGTTATGATTGTCCTGGGAGAAGTCGGTAAAAGCGATCTAAAAGTAATTCAAGAACGGTCAACAAATCAATTTGAAGATGTAGATAATAAGTTTGATCTGTACTTGAAACTTGGAGACAAGAAGTTTAAACTTTCGCTTCCGATGATTACATATTTTAATAATCTGATTGATGGTGCAATTTCTTCAAATAACAATCCAGCGCTTACTCACGGAATAGCCCAGCTTGATGCACTTTTGCTTGAGCAATTTGGTGAAGAACCTCCAGAAACAGAAGAAGATTGCGAATTGACAGTAATTATTAATACAGCAAAAGGGCAAGAGATCGAGAGGTTTGCCTTTGAAAACAAAAAATTGAGCATTCAGTAAGGAGGGATTGGGTGTGAAAATGTATCCGGATGTTAAAATTGACAAAAAGGAATATCCTCTTCAAAGCATTCTCTTTGGACATCGCATCCAGCCCAGTCAGACAAAGTACGAGTATCTTATTGAATTTCTACAGGTTGCAATTGCCGAAAAGCGAGGAGCAAACAAACCATTAGAGGCTCCTACCTTCACCACAACAGAAATGTTTCCCATTTCGCAGGCTGCAGATGGACAGTTTCGATACCTACCAAAGTTAAGAATTGGTTTGAAACGCTTTATTTTCCTACCTAAGAGCAAACTTGATGGTAAAGCTGAGGTAGACAAAGACGCTTACAAAGAATGCGTAAAAGTTCTCGAATCTCAAATAACCGGTGGTAATGCTACGAAAAAGAAAAATAGCATTACTATTATTCAAAATTTGCTTACTGGATTTAGTGCAGTCAACCAAAGCCGGTCATGGTTTGATCAGAATGTATTGCCAATTTGTCCCGAAGTAATTTTACCCGAAGGAATGGGAATCAAAAGTTGGCGTCAGAAACTGCAGTTTAATGTGAATGATCCAGAGGTCGACGAAAAATTTGATTATCACAAATATACCTATATGTGCCGTGGCGGAGAAGTGTACTACTTGCATCTTCTCAATGCTATTGCAGAGCACCCTGAATACAAAACGGTAATTGAATTACGCTTAAACGAAATGATCACAAGTTTTCCTCAATTCTCTTATCTTTGTAATTTTGTGCAAGGGAATTGGGAAGAATACTATGTGGCTAGCAAAGAGGTAAAAACAGTTGAAAAAAGACTTGGCATTATCCCCACCTCGTTTGCCAAAAGAAATGAGCAGACACTTAGCGAACTCCAGAATTTCTTGAACAGCAAGTCCCACCCATTTGAAAAAATGGAGACCCTAGCAAATGGAATTATTTTGCAAATAATGAGAATGATGTACCTTGCTGCAGCCACTGATAACGAAAGTAACTGCTGGGTGATTGATGTCAACTGCGCTGGTCACGAAAACATCGAGGCAAAGAAACGGGCTATCGCTGCATTCAAGCATAATGAGGAAGTTATCAGCACTTATCTGTACCATGGGCTTGAGGAATATCGAGATCTCTTGGACGATAAAAAGGATGACCAGGCTATTATAAAGGATGCTGCAAACGATTCCTACCGACTGTTCCGGAAACTCGGCAAAATGATAGGAGTCATTATTCCCAATACCGGCAAAGGAATGCGATTCTCTTTGTCGGAAGACATCATTAAGTTCTTGGTTTTATCTATTATTCCACCGAAGCAGATGATTACATTAGATGAATTTGTTCATCAACTATATATCCATTTCGGTATGGTTATAGGGCCTGAACAATATAAAGCTGAAATAACAATAGGTTCTGTTGCGGATGTGGGGGATTATTCATTCCTTAAAGCTAACCTTGATGCTTTTGGGCAAAAACTAAAAGACTGTGGCTTCTTACGCGATTTATCTGATGCTACAGCTATCGTAGAAAATCCTTATGAAAAGGAGGATTCAGCTAAATGAGACAGTTGATTACAGTAATAACAAATCAGATCCTCCATCAGATCAAAACAAACGAAATAAATATGGTTCGTTTGGAAAGCTTTGATAATCCAATTATTTATAAATCAGTATGTGATACCCTTCGAGTAAGTGCCAAAGTCTCTAACTTTGTGGCAAAGCTTACACTTGAAAAATATAATCAATTTTTAGCTGCTGAAAATGCAAACTGGATGCAGGCACTTATGTACCTCCACAAGGGCACAAATATGGTTTACGATGAAAATCATCCGGCCATCTACGCACAAAATAGTTATGTGGATTTCGAGCAAGCAATTACAAAATGGAGAAATGAATCTCCCAACATGCCAGAAAATCAGACTTCTCTTATCCTATTGATGGGCACGGAGGCAGCACCTGACGATGCAGGTAGTTTGAAAGATACAACCTTTGTTATTTCCCCTCGAGAAATCATTGCACTGCTGAACGCAAATTATAGTGATTGGTTTGCGGACATTCTTGCTGAAAACTCGTTCGATAATGATGAATCTCGTAAGGCGATTCACACGCTATACCGCGCTCTTTTTAGCAGCATTAATATTAACATTTTTAAGCTCAGCGAATTTATTGATAGCTTGCATAACATGCGCTTTGCATCGTGCCAGGAGCTGATCGGCTATATTTGTGAAACGCTTAATGTAGTCTGGGGTGTACCAAGTATAGTTTCTACAAAATATGTTCCGAAGGTGAGTAACCTTAGCAAAGGAAACCTTACTTCTGCAAAAATAATTACAAGTGCTATTAAGTTTATTGAGAGAGCGGATGACATACCTTCAGCGTCTGCTTTGAAAAAAATTAAAGAGAAGTTTGAAAAGTATGCACTCGACAAGGATATTGATTATACCGCGCCTTTCCCAACAGATACAGCACTTTTTCCCGATTACAACGACTTTGAGGATTGCGTTATTAATTTTATGTGCGGAATGGATTTGAAGACAAACCGTACAAAGTTACTTGCTGTTGATTATGCAATTATTGAACAAATTATTGGAACAAAATTGCCAGCAAAAACTTCTGAAAAAGCTCCAGTAGTAACCGGAGCTCCAATGGATGCGTATTCTCGTATTTTTTTGGATATTGCAAATCTATTTCATAATACCTACAGTTCATATCCTACACATTTCTGTGTTCGGGTAGATAGAATTTCGCTGTCTGACTGCATTGATGAGCAAAAAGAAGAAACATTTAGAAATGTATGCAATTTCCTTGGGGGTATCTTAACTTTTTTTGACAGTTGCAATTTAGTAAATGAAGGAAGCCAGGTGACCTTCTCATATGAAAATGATATGGATCCCTTTGATTTCACTAATCACAAGTATGTGATTGATAGGGTTCGTAGCACCGGAAAATGGGGAGACCCTTGCAAAATTCATTTTACTGTAAAGGCATCAAATGACGATAAGGCTCACAGTTACGAATTTAAGTGGGCATTTTCTCCGTATGCTCCCTGGTTAAACGCTTTTTCTTATCTTGGAGATGTTTTGTTCCGACAGGGCGATATTTATACTCTGCCAACATTGGTCCACTGTAAGAACATTCAGGATTATTTGCGGTGTGAAAGCGAAGACGAGTTTTATGCGCAACTGAATCAAATAGATGATGAAGTGCTGCAGCAAGAACATGTCAGAGCGGTTCACAAGTATTTCTCTGGCGATAAGGCCGAAGCAATCTTTGACAAGCTGTGTAGTGATTTTAAGAATTTTGCTATCACACTTACAGACCATGGAATGTACTCGGCGCTGGATTCCTTGCGCATACTTGTAAAAACATATACTGATTTAATGCAGTATATCCATTCAAACTATAGCAACTTCACTGATGTCCAAAAGGAAAAAATCATTCTATTGCTTAATAGTTTTACAATTGCATCTAATGCAGATGTGATTGAAAAATGTGATATGGGTGAAGTCTTGTTCCCTGCATATCATCCCGTTATGCTTGAAAAGATTGACGCACAGCAGCTGTTTCTTCGCGATGGTTTTGCTGAACTTGCAACGTCAAAAATAGAAAGCAATACTCGGCATGAGAAAGTTATTGGTAAACTCGCAAACCTTGTTCAGTTGTCCTCCATCACTCAGGGTGCAGATTTTGTAATTAAGCGTTCTTCTAAGAATCTCACATGTAAGAGCATGTGGGAGTATTTTGGTGTCTATTTTGGTTCGGATACATCCAGCGATCTGATTTCCGGAAATGCCTTCAGCAGCAACATTGTAACAGATGATGAGGATGCATCTGCAATGCTTCATGCAACACCAATTTCTGGAATTGTTGTGCGCAATGTGATGGACTATATTCGAACCTTCCCCGCAAGAGTAGACGGTCTTAATGTTGCATTCATTGCCCCATCTAATATGCAACATATTGTTGCGGCTATCCACTCTATTGCAAAGCAGTTAGAAAGTAATGACACATCGGCAACGATAAACCTTAGAATCGTTTGCTTAAATAGCAAGAAAAATTCTGCAACTTATCTCAAAAGATGGCTGGATAGTTATTTCGACGATGAGCGCAGTGTAACCGTAAACACATTTTTGCGCAATATTACAATTACGGACAAATCTGATACAGAAGCACTTGAAAAGGTGTTGCAAGATTGTGATCTGTGTTTCAATTACGATATTCTCAAAGCTGCGGATATTTGGTTTGACAGAACTGGCGACGAAATCATTGATAAGGAACAAGCTAAATTCCCTATGACCTTCACGCCAGATACGATATCTGCAACACATGGAATGTCTCGAAAAGTAAGTATTTCGCAGTTCCAATTCCTTGCAGCCAAGGAGCAGACGCAAGCAAACTTTATTGTTACGAATCCTTATAGCCAGGAAGGTATATATCGCACCTTCAGAACACTTGAACTTACGGATATTCAAAATCACATTATTGAGCTTTCTCACAATGCGTGCAAATGGGTTGTGTGTGTTGACCCGGCAATTGACCGGAAAATGCTCGAAAACTCAAAAAGTAGGATTATTGGTTTCACTACTGGTGAGGGAAACTATGGCGAACTGAATGTAACCGTTTCTGCAAGAAAGGATATTCTTGTTGATATTAAGCATATGCTTCAGAAGCGCATAAAAGAGAAGTTTTCAAATTGGGATGAAGATCGTCTGGAAAAGGCGGCAGAATACTGTGTAGAAGAGTTGTCAAAGTATATGGACGGTAGCCGTATTCTCAAAGCGCTGAATCCCTATGACTACGAGATTCATAGTTTCCTTGCGTATATTCTCACCATGCAGATGCTTGGCCTTACAGAAGCCAATGATAATTATGCTGTCAGAGCACTTATAAGTCTAGATTCTTATAAACACTGGTTTGCCGAAGATGATGAACTTAGTAAGGACAATAAGCGTCCCGATTTTATGCTTATTGAAATTCCCAAAACCGCGCATAATCTTGACCCTGCACAAAATCTGAACATTCACATTAAGATCATTGAATGTAAGATGGGATTCCAAAACGATAATCACATAGTAAAGGCACAAACCCAGTTGGAAAAGGGTCTCCGTACAATGAGCGCAAATTGGAACCCTAATAACCAAAGTATCATGCACCGATATTGGTTGAATCAATTATACCGCGCAATTATTTTCTCTCCACTCAATCTGGAGAATACTTCTGATCAGTACGAGACCATCCGAAATAAAATCTATGGCATCCTAAGCGGTAAATACCAGATCGAATGGAGTGGAGATATTTTCGCATTTTGGCTGGATTCCCATTCGGAGACGCCTGAAGAATGGGAAATCGAATCACCACTTTCTGATGAACTATCTATGGCTGGAATTACTTTGAATGAAATGTTTTGCCATAATTGTGGCCAGATGTATATTCAGAAAATGCTCCTTCCACCTGAAGAGCGTACCTCCATTTTTACTCACAATGAGATTATTTATCCCGAAGTAGATATGGAGTCGGATGAAGAGGAATTAGATATCAACGATGAGATAACGTCCCCAACCGTAATAGTTGCTACAGGGGAAACCATTCCGAGTACAGCGAAAGTATATCTTCCTTTCTTAAATTATCTGAGTGACAGGAAAGACCATACGAGGCAAGAATCGTTACAATGGTTTTCTTCTACTTTTGGTATTTCGCTGGATGACCAAAGGCTCACCTATGACAACGGACACCGCAAATGGGAAACTGTTCTCGATGCAACTATAACATTTTTCAGAAAACAGGGACTTTTAGCGAACAGTGAGAAGGGCTCTTTCCATTTAACTGAAGTAGGGTATAACTTTTCAGAAGTTGCTGAATCTCTTCTCAACGATCGGTCTTTTGAGGCTGCAATTGTAGTATATAGGGAAAATCTCAAAAGCACTGAATCGGACAATCGCATTGATGACAATGAGGCATGCGATTTCAATGACAATACCACAACTGAAGAGGAACCCATTATCGCAGAGGATACATCGGCTCAGTCGTCAAAGCCCTTGCTGTCTGATGTAAGATTCCTTATCGGCGAGGATTTAAGAACCAAAGAAAAATACTATTGGGAGTTTGGCAATAAAAGCCTCAACAACCGACATCTTCTTATTAACGGTAATTCTGGCTGTGGTAAAACCTATTGTATCCAGACACTGCTTATGGAAATGGTTCGTGCTGGCGTATCCGGAGTCGTATTTGACTATACGAGTGGTTTCACTCCGGATAAATTGGATCCATTGTTTATTCAGGAACTTGGTGAAAAAGTACAGCAACGGGTTGTTTATCTTGATAAGATTCCTGTTAATCCGTTTGCTCGTCAAATCGTAAAGGTTGGCGGATCAGAAGGTCTTGAAAAGGATGTTTCTATTGCAACAAGAATTGCAAATGTATTTACTACAGTATATGGATTCGGCGGGCAGCAGAAAAGTGCTCTCTACAAGGCAATCAAAAATGGTCTCCAGCATCATGGGGAAGCAATGTCTTTTTCTTATCTTGAGGACGAGTTGAATGATGTAAGCGCAAAGCAAGCTGAGACTGTTTTGAGTAAAATTCAGCCATTCCTTGATTTGGAGCCTTTTGCGGAGGATGAAACGTTTACCTGGGGATCGATTCGAGATAGTAACGGAATGGTCTATATTATGCAGCTTGATGGTTTTGACCGCCCCACACAGTTGCTTTTGACAGAATTATTGTTGTGGGATATTTGGAATTACTGTGTACAAAACGGAAATGAGGAACATCCCTTTGTAATTGTGCTTGATGAGGCACAGAATCTTAGTCATGATGCTGAATCTCCAAGTGCTAAGTTCCTAACAGAGGGCCGAAAGTTTGGTATTTCAGCATGGTATGCAACGCAGTTTATGAAGCCGCAGCTTTCAGATGATGAAATCCAGAGACTTCAGCAAGCAGGACAAAAACTCTATTTCTGCCCTCCTGATGACGGTGTAATGACAGTTGCCAAAAACATTGACATCGATGCTCAGGGGGCAAAAGAATGGGCGCCAAAACTTAAAACTCTGAAGAAGGGTGAATGTGTTACCTGCGGGAATATGGTTAGAAACGGTAAATGGGCTAAGTATGAACCCAAAATTGTGAAGGTTACAAGTTTTCAGGAGAGATTAAACCATGACTAACAAATCTTCCTTGGAGTTTCACGAGACCTTTAAGCCAGAAATACCTTATATCTCAAAAATACTCAAACTAGCATCAGAAAAGTATTCTGGCACAAAGTATGAAATCAGCGATATTAGTGGAATCCCTACCGGTGAACAAAAAGGAAAAGTGGAACCGCACATTAAGTATGCTAGTTTTATGGGGTTAATTAACTTCTCATGTGACAAAGGTATTTACGCCTTATCACTAACGCCTTTGGGCGAAGAAGTCTTCGTGCAGGATCCGTACCTGCACGAAGACCTCACGCTCTGGATTTGCCACTATTGTATGACAAGAAAAAATTTCGGTGCTCCACAATGGTCGTATTTAATACAGGAAGCACACCCAGGCATTGGAGAATCTCTTAGCCAGGATCGATTATTTAATTTGGCCAATAATTGGTGTGGAATTGCTGTATCAAGTTTGAACAAGAAAGTATTTTCTGTTGTTAGAGGCAGCTATACAGACGGGATTTTTTCTCGTTTAGGACTTATTGAATGGGGTAGTTTAATCTCCTTCATTGAGCAGACTGAAAAGATGGATTTAACATATGTATATTCTTTTGCACTGCTTGACAGTTGGGATCGCTTATATCCAGGCAAACGAGAAATTACCGACTTTGATCTGAAAGACGGTATTGGTTTTGGAAAAATATTTGGTTTCAATGAGGATGAATGCAATTATGTTATCGACTCGCTAAGTGACGAAGGCTTACTCACAGTAAACCGACAGTTATATCCAGCAACAATTATTCGAACCGCTAATGTGGAAAGTGTAATTCCCTTGTTGTATAGCCGTTTGTTGTGAGATAGAGGAGGCAGTATGAAGGTTAAAGATTTAGTCAGCTTTAGTAAGGAAACGTTCTTCAACGGTGCTGTTCAAACCGAATGGTTTTACGATGCACAAAAAGCAAAAACCGTTGCGGAAAGTTATGTTTTCCATGGACCTAAATACTTTGGTGTATCTGCTTCAGATGTTAAGGCAGGAGAACATCGCCTGATGGATACTGCCTCCTTTGCTCAAACCATTGCGCACAAACTCTACTCCCCTACCCCTGGGAACAGTTTTGTGATGACTATTGCAGGATACGGTACCGGTAAATCACATCTTGCAGTGTGTCTTGGAACTTTATTTTCCAGTACAGGTGCACTCGCAGAATCTATAGTATCCAATATAGCATCTGCCGATGAAGAGATTGGTACTTCTATCAGACAGAATAATGTGAAGAAAAACCTTGTTATCGTTCTTAATGGAATGAACAACTTTAACCTGGACGCTGAAATTTTGCGTTGTGCAAGGCTATCACTTTCACAAAACTGGATTAGCGATGAACTGTTAAAAAAATTAACAAAATCTTATGACGTTGCTCGCCATTTTGTCAATCGGACTTTTTCTATATATCAAAACCAATTTGAAGAATGGGCTCTTAAGGTCGGCATAAACATCCGTGGACAAGCACTGAAGGACTATTTTGTATCCCGAGTGGAAAATGATAGTCAAGTACTTACCACAATCAATAATGTTTATAAAGAAGTGAACGGAGACAGCATTGCATGGGACCGTGGATTATCTGCGGGAGATGTTTTGTTAACTCTTCAAAAGGAATTGTGTGGAGATGGAAAGCCATTCAATAAGGTGCTCTTGTTATTCGACGAGTTTGGACGATACATTGAATACACTGCTGCAAATCCAGCAATTGCAGGTGAAGCAGCGCTTCAGCAGATATTTGAAGCAGTTCAGTCGGCAAATGGAAATATTGTATTCGTTGGATTTATTCAAAGTGAGTTAGAAGCGTATCTTGCAAGAATTGAAAAAACATCGAATATCACTCGCTATATTGCTCGATATCGGACAGCAAGCGAAAATCTTTTTTTATCTTCAAACTTTGAAACGATACTTGCTAATGTTTTGAAAAAATCAAACCCGGAGTTTAACAGAGTGGTCGGCGGATCGGTAGGTAGGTATGAAAACTATCACCTAAAGATTAAACATGCCCTTACAAGATGGGATCGTACATCGACTAAAAAGAGTGTATGGATAACTGACGAAGTCTACAAAAATGTTATCTTAAACGGGTGTTATCCGCTACATCCTATTACTGTTTGGCTCTTATCCAGTTCGCATCAATGGATGCAGCAACGATCAACACTGGCATTTGCGTCAGAGATGTTTGATGCAGTAGCTGAAGCAGAAATAGATAGTGCATTTTTGCCATATGTTTATCCGTATCAAATTGTCGATTCGGGAATCTTTGGCGAAATGCTTAACTCTGAAGAGAAGGGTTTAGTATCAAGTCAATATTGTATGCTTTATCGAGACATCCTCGTAAAGGTTGGTGATAAGCTTTCAGAACTTGAAAAGATAGTTCTAAAATCTGTGCTTGTTGTCAATATAGGAAGGATGGCATTCTACGATAAAGTTGATGCTTTAAAAGCAATTCAACTGTGTTCCAATTGCAAAGAAGATGAAGTACAACATGCGCTGAAATCGCTTGAAGAAATGCACGGTGTTGTTGCATTTGATGATCATGCAAAAACATATGACTTGATTGCAGAGGCCAATGGATTCAATGAATTCAAACGTATCTTTGCAAGATATCGTATTGGAGTAAAGACATCTATTGATGACATTGATGAGCCTGCAATGAAACTCATGGCATTAGATACTCCTGTAGAAACATCATTTGCACAGGAACACCATATCTCATCAACAGAATGGATGTTTAACAAACAACTGCTTGACTGTCGTGAGATCAGTGAAAATTATTTGCGAAATGCAATTCGGAACATCACTGAAAATTGCGATGGTGAAAAAGCAAGAGGCTTACTGATTTATGCCTATTGTTCAGAAAATATTACTTCAGAGATTAACCGGTTAAGTCGGCTTTATCGGGAACTTGATTTGGCGAATTTTCCAATTATTATTTTGTTTTTGGATGACCATGATAAGGAAATGCTTATAGCCTTGACTATAAAAAAATCGTTGCAGAAATTTTCTGCTACGGATAAAGAAAGATTCCGCAAACATATTTCCGATCAGTTGCGTACACAGAATACTAAACTTTGCCGAAAATTCACAAATTGTGTTTCACAGAGAAATATGATTGGCATAAACGGGATGGAAAAGTATTCCATGCGCATTAATGCATTATGCTCGAAAAAGTTTGATATGCTCTACACAAAAGCAGTTCCGTTTGTTTTTGATGGATTTGAGAACAAATCGAAGACTCAGGCAAAAACTACACTTGCGCAAGTATGTTGTTACTTGTACAATCGACTTTTGATGAACCAACAAGGGTACAACGCACTGGCATCAAAAGATAAAAATCGTGTAAATTCAGTATTATCTGTATCAGCGCCGTTTGCCTGGAAAGTTTATGATAATCGATGCCAGCTTGTTGAGCCCGGCAATCCAGTCATTGTAGAGATTATTTCAGATGTTGTTAGCGTACTTGATGACGGAGAACGTCATTCTGTATATCAACTATTTTATAAATTTGTACAGGCTCCCTATGGAATGAATGAAAACTCTATCTCATTGTTGGTATCGTATTTCATTGCATTCCAAGAAAATCGATACTTCTATTATTATGGCATGGAAAGATTAATGCCAAAACATTGGAGCACAGATAAAGGGAAATTAAAGGTTCCTGAATTCAAGAAGATTATTATACAAAGGAATGCAAATGCAAACATAGACGTTGTAGCGGAATTATGTGATAAAATAATGAGTAATACGGATGTTTCTAATTGTGCTAATTTAAAAAATAATCTTACTATGCTTGTGGCCCAAGAAGGCGAATCGGAGTCTAATCAGTACAAAATTGGCCAAGCTATTACATATTTGGATGCGGGAATACGGCTTGAAAAGAATTTTACTGACCAGTTTGTAAAAGTTCAAAAACATATCGACATCCTGAAGAAACAATTTAGAATTATACCTCTTATCAAGATATTTGATTTGATACCGGAGATTTCTGATCCTATCGAGGAAGGATTGGGGTATGTCTATACTGAAAAACAAAAAAATGATGTGCTTAAATGTCAAGCCGTGATAGATCAGATGCTTACTAAATTTTATCTTCCTACGCTGAATGCTCTGGATTTTAAACTTGAGGAGCTCTCTGAGAATCAAAAGAGGTATAGACGTGCAGCAGAGATTCTAAGAGAGCATAATTATGGTGACTATGCAGATGCCACAGAAAAGCGTTTGATCGAAATTGAAGAGTTTCTTCGAGCAAAGCAAAAATATGAAAGTTCCTTTGTAGAATGTGAAAAAGATCTTACTCAGAGTAAGAATCTCTTCAAATTCGCAGATTGCGAAGAGATGGAAGCTAAATTGGATGGATGGGCTGAATTTTTTACTAAAACTAATGAATTGCCAAACGATATTATTGCCCCCCTCAACACACGCATAAAGAACGCAAAATACGAGCTACGCCACAAGAAAGAAAAACTGTTGAATGAATATGTAACTGTAATTGATAATGCTTCTACAGCCAAAACTGTTATACAGCTTCGCCAGAGCACCTTAAAAATTTCAATGTTAATGCAAATGCAGCTTGGCTCAGATTCTGAACAAATGCTCCTTAAAGTGCAATCTGACATAGATGATGCAATTCATCAAATTGAGACACTGCCACATAATCTTGATAATTTGAATCAGTACATCGATTCGTTAAATCACATACAGCATAGGTGCTTGAATGCAATAAAACACGGAGCAAACACATTACAGACAGATTTAATTCAAAAACAAACTATTTGGGTAAAACGATATGTTGAGGAAGCAGAACGTAGTTATATGGGTATGTCAGCCATAGAGTGTCAAAATTGGCTTGATAAAACCGCATCTCATCCAACATACCTCCAAGCATCCATTGTCGAGAGATTGATTAAGATAAGAGAACTTGTTGAATCACAATTACATAGTTGTCGAATTGAAGGGTTATTGACAATGTATGACAAGTTATCAGAAAGTGAAAAACAAACATTTAAAAAACTACTTTTAACTCGTTGATCGAAAATTACCGGCCACAGCACATGCTGTGGCCGGTAAGGAGGATGCTATGGAGAACAGTGCAAAAATTAGAATATTATATCTGATGGAGATCCTCAATAGGTTTTCTGATGAGGATCATCCCTTGTCTACAAGTCAAATTATTCAAAAGCTTGAGGATCAATATGGAATAACAGTTCATCGTACTACTGTGCCGAAAGACATTTCTATTCTTCAATCATACGGTGTAGATATTATTATAATAACATCTACACAAACAAAGTATTATGTTGGAAAACGAAAATTTGAGGAGCCTGAACTCAAGTTACTAATCGATGCTATTGAGGCATCAAAGTTTATTACAGCAGAAAAAAGTGAAGTCCTCATTTCTAAAATCAAGGAACTTACCAGCGAGTATAAAGCTCAGACACTTAAGCGGAATATGTATGTAACGAATCGTATCAAGCCCGAAAATGAGCAAATTTATTACATTGTAGATGCAATAAACGAAGCAATTAATCGATCGCAAAAAATATCTTTTCAGTATTACGAGTATACAGGTCTGAAGAAAAAAGTGCTAAGAAATAATGGAGAAGTATACAGTATTAGTCCCTATCATCTCGTTTGGAACGGAGATTTTTATTATGTTATAGGCTTTTCCAATAAACACAGCAAAATTGTTTCTTTTCGAGTTGATAGAATTGCGACCACACCCAAAATATTAAATATAGTTGCTGATCCTGTTCCAAGCGATTTTGATTTAGCAAAATATACAAAAGAAGTTTTTTCAATGTATGACGGGAAGTCTGTTCTTGTTGACCTAAAGTGCGATAATTCCCTTATGAAAGTAATTATAGATCGCTTTGGTGAAGACGTGACTGTACTCGCATATGATATGACTTCATTTCGTTTAAAGATTGAAGTATCTGTCAGTCCTACTTTTTATGGTTGGATTTTTGGTTTCTGTGGAAAGGTGCAGATTCTTGGACCAAAGCAGATCAGAGATGAATACGCAATGATGGTTTCTTCGGCACAAGCCAACTTGGCGGAGTAATGAGGACTATATTCGTACAGCCTGTGCTGTGAGAAACATTCCGGTAGGTAGATACAAAAAGGAAACCAGGATTTTGAACTGTGCAGTATTTCTCTACTTAGGTTTGGACAGCTGAGAAGCAATGAGACAACACATATGCAACATATTCTGCTGACAGGAGTTTCCAACAACTAATAGACTAATATGACACAGAGAAGAGGAAAAGTAAGATGAAAGTCATCTGTTTTGGTGACTCCAACACCTACGGCTATGACCCCCGAGGCTATTTCGGCGGATGTTATGATGCGGATGGTCGATGGGTAGATATTCTGACTACAGAAACCGGCTGGACAATCTACAATATGGGAGAGAATGGACGAGAGATCCCTCTTGCTGTTTTTGACTTCCCAGCTGATACAGACTTGCTGATCGTTATGTTGGGTACTAACGATCTGCTCCAAAGCAGGAGTCCGGAGCAAACCATCGAGAGGCTGGAGCGATTTCTCTCTGGTATTTCCCTGGATCGAAGCAAGATCCTGCTGATCGCGCCGCCGCCAGTTACTCTTGGAGCATGGGTGCCCAGTGCAAAGCTTATTGATGACTCTCGCACCTTTGCCCTGCTCTGTCAGACCCTGGCGGAGCAGTTGGGCGTTCGCTTTGCCGACGCTGGAAAGTGGGACATCTCTCTGGCCTATGACGGCGTACACTTCACGGAGCAAGGACACAAAGCCTTTGCCGCCAGACTTCTGGAGGAACTCAAATGAAACGAATGATCCCCCTGTTGCTCTCTCTACTGCTGCTCACCGGATGCGGTGGGAACACCGCCGCCGGCTCCTACCAGCAGATTACCCAGGAAGAGGCTAAAGAGATGATGGATACCCAAGAGGTCATTGTCCTGGATGTGCGGGAACAGGACGAGTACGACAGCGGCCATATCCCCGGTGCCGTGCTGCTGCCGGTGGGTACTATCGATGAAACCACCGCCGCCGAGGTGATCCCTGAGAAGGACTCCACAGTGCTAGTCTACTGCCGCAGCGGAAACCGCAGCAAGACCGCCTCCTCTGCGCTGGCGGACTTAGGGTACACCAACATCTACGAATTCGGCGGCATCAACACCTGGCCCTATGAGACGGAGTCGTAAGAGCCGCATGAGGTATCAGCCATGAAACAGGTGACCTGGGATGATTATTACGGAGGCTTCTACGACTGGTCACCCAGCACCCAGAAGAACTATACCTACCGCCTGTCCGATTACGGGTCGGCGGGCGAGGTGTGGGAAGTGGCACAGGAACTGGCCTTTCAAGATGAAGCCTTTGCCACAAAGTTTCTGGAAAAGGCGCTGGCCGCCGGCGTCCGCTTTACGCCGGATCAGGTGCTGGAGATGATGGGTACGGTGGAGGAGTCTGTCCTGAGTAAAATTGCGGAGCGGACAGATGTGCCCTTTGATCGAGAACAGCTGGAAGAGATCTACATGATGATCGACGACGCCTCCTTCCAGCGGATCTCCCGGCGGGCGAAGATCAACGTGTTCGATGACGAGCCGGCTGCCTATGAACAGCCGGAGTAGGTTCAGTACATCCTCCCGAAAAAGAAAAAAGTGGGGCTCTTTACTGCGTTGGCCGCTTTCGCAGCGGGTTCCCCTCTGGCTGGCCAAGTCAGGAAGAAACACGACGGGTATTGTGACGGCGACTGCGCCAACTGCCCGCCCCACTACGGGTATCGCTATGGGCGATGGTACTACGGAAAAGGCCATCAATACGGCTGTGAATTCGGCGGCAACAAGGGAGACGGAAACCTGTAAGGAGTATAAATCTACGTCGCCTATACAAAGAATACGGGACTGGCCGGTTGGCCAGTCCCGCCGTTTATTTTGGCAGATAATCCGCTTTTACTCGATATCGGCTAATACCGAAACTATTGCTCCGCTCTATGACCTCCCGGGGGAGTTGGTTCAGATACTTCCGGCCAAAGTTGGTATCGCCGAAGTAACAGTCAAAATTGGTCACAGGGAGTACTACCCAGTCGCTGTCCTCCGGGCGGTTGGCCAGGTAATAAGCCACCAGAGTAGGCAGGACATTGGAAGGCATTTTCTCAGGGCGAATCTGCTCAAGTCTCTTTGTTAGTTCCGACGGCAGTTCAGGTTCTGTGCGGCGCAGAGGACCCAATTCCAGGGCATCGGCAATCATATCATCAAAGCGGATCGTCCACGCACCTTCCGTAGAGGCGGAAAGAGCCTTGGTTTGGTATTGGAGCACCTTGCTGCGCCACACTCGGTCAAACCGCTTGCTTAGTTCGCCGGCAGATTCCGCATAGTTTTTACGGACCAATTTCGGATGCTCGGTGGCAAACCGCATAGCCTGATGGAAGTGGCGACTGAACCAGCCCCAGCTATCCTTGTCCACTAGTTTGGGAAACTGTTCGTGGAGTGACGCAAAATCGGTGCGGTGCTGCCAATCTTCTTTCGGCTTCCCGCCTCCCTCCGGAATGCTACACCAGGCGCACAGACCATCGTAAGCAAAACCGATTCGTTCTCTCGGATCACCTGACAACAGCGTACCATCCGAAGCGTGAAACAAAAAGCCCCGTGCCAGGATGGTCAAAATACGGTTCATGCCGCTGAAGTCTCGCAGGGCCTCGAAGGTAAACCGCCCCAGCCAGGTGGTGTCCTTTTTACCGGACGCCCGGTACTCTACCTGCTCCGTATAATCTAAAAATTCCTGCCATTCATTCAGCATGGGACACCTCCAGCACATTGGGCTCCAGCGTGTCCAGCAGCAGATCCCACAGCAGGTTCCGCTTGCCCAGGGCCTCCACATAGCGTACAGCCATCTGTGGACGCACGATCTCATTCAACAGTTCCCTGCACCGGATAGATACCGCCTCCCGGTAGTGCTGGGAGTTTCGCTTGCTGAGATACGCCTCCATCAAATCGTTAAATACCGTTGAGTCTCCAGGGCGGTGCAGCTGCCGTTTCTTCTGCTGCTCATTCTCCTGCAGAATATCACTGAGCAAATCACTCAAAATGCGATATCCGCCGCTGCGGAAATCGGAAAACAGGTCAAACAATGGTTCAAACTCTGGAAGCCAGGTAAGAAGGAACTGCATTCTCTGCTCTTCTGTCAGAAACTGCCACTTGGTATTATCCAACGCTGCCCAGATTTCCTCCACTCGTTCTGGAGGCAGCTTTCCAAGTTGGGCGTACAGTTCGTCCGTGTCCCAAAACTCCTCTTGCCCTCGGGCAAAGAGAATTCGTTCTATATCGCTCTTTCGTTTCTTTTCCTTGAGTTCGACCCGGCAGGCCCGAATGCGGGACAGGCAGGCTTCATAGTTGCTCAAAAGTACAGAGACTCGTTTCAAAATCTCCTGGTCGAGACGATCTTTCCAATCCAGCTCCTGGGCAAAGATAAAAAGTTCGCTGCTCTTTGCCGGCTTGGATTTGATGGCCGGTGTGTGCTTTCCCAGCTGTAGAGCCAGATAGGGAAGTCGCTCCAGATTGGAGTCCACCTTATCCCAGTCGATTTTTTCAAAGAAGGTTTTCATACGCTGCTGGTGGGTAGGCTCGTACCAAGCCCGACGTGTCTCCTCCGATTCCTCCACCAGATTTTTATACTGCAGGAAGGGTGTCCGTTCCACCCGCCGCTCCTTCAGGTACTCGTCCAGGTCCGGGCGGATTCCGCTCTTTGCAGAATCAATCTCCAGCCCGGTCAGGATGGCCAACACCTCCGTCTCCTCTCGGAAACGTCTGCGCTCCTCTGCATCGGAATTTTCATTATAGGCGATGATGCTGCGATCCAGGGCGGCGTTGCAGATCTGTCCCACACGTGAGGAGAAGGTTCCCCGTACCACATCAAACCGAGCTTCCCAGTCGTCCGCGTTTCGAATCAGGGGCTCTGCTGAAGGGATCATCAGCAGCGGGATATTTGCTTCGTTGGAAAGCGCGTCATCCGCAGCGTGGCGAGATGCCTCATAGTTCCGGCGGACACACTCATTCAGAATGGGATCGGCGATGGTCTTGATCATATCCCCGTCATAGTCTGCACCGCCCGACGCTCTGCAGCCAGCATGGTGGAGTCCACCATAACAAGATCCGTCAGATGGTGGAAGAATGTGTGACGATACTGCCGCTTCTCTTTTTTCGCGTCGTAGAAAGAGAGTTGCAGTTCCTCGTTTCTGGCAATGTGCGGGTTGCGCAGCAGGGTACAGGTTTCTCCATGAGAATATGCCGCGCCAGGCGCATAGAAAGCACTGACGGCAAAGCGGAAACTTTTTGTTATTTCGTAGTATGCCTTGTCTCCTTTTTTCTTGGGCACCGATTCCAGAAGAAAACTAACGAAATCCAATAGGTCCCCAGAGAGAAAGCGGTTGTCACCGGCCACAATCAGCCGTCCCAGAGCATAGTTTTTCAAAATCTGTTCTGCCCTGGCGTCCAACTCCTGTTGATAGATGGGCTCGCCGATCATCCGTGGGTTTTTGCGCAGAATTTCTCCCAGCAGGTGATCCCGATTTTTGCGGAAAGGCAGAATACCCCAGCGGTTCATGCGTTTCAGAAAGTACTCCTGCTGGAAGTCCCTATTGGCCCGGAAGTTGTAGTAGGCCACCTCGGTCTGTTTGGTGAGCCAATTCCGACTGTCCTCTTCCGGACTCTGATCCCAGCCGTCGGGAAGATCCCTGGGACGGAATTCATCCTCTCGGATTGAAATGGTATTCAAAAACTGATAGTTCAGCTCGGTGTGCGTTTCTGGTTTCACCTTGCTGACATTGGTGATGTACAAAGCGTGGCGGTAGCGCCGGAAGGCGTCCCAGTAGTCCTCCCAGATCATCCCGCTGTCTTTCAGCCAACCAAAGCCCTTGAACATACTCTTGGTGAGGATGATGTCCACATCCTTGATCTTATGTTCCTGTCCCCAGATGTCGGTGATGGTTTTCTGGCCGCAGAGATCCAGAATCCAGTGGAAGTTTACCTGATGCACCATTCCCTTGATATAGGGCAGGCGGATCTGAAAAGAGGTGTGGACAGTGCTGCCGCAAAATGCCCGGTCTACCACCTTTGCGTATCGTTTGGAAATGAGGCCCTCCCCGTCAAAGCAGGTGATGGGTACATCCATCCGTCGCTCCACCCGGTGATACTTCCGGGTGCTGTCCTGCGTGCCGTCATCCTCCACGGTGATGACCGGGACATCCCTGGCTGTCACCACCGGATTGTCCACCACAATGACACGGTGGGGCCTATCGATATTGATCCCGTCCAGCCGCACACCGCTGGAGAGCATCAGCCCATTGTAGGCGTAGAGTTTGCTGAGTTGACAGTCGCCGATGGTCATGTCCATCTGGATGCGGCGGCGCACCTGGTGGTACACATCCTCACGGAGAAAAGACAGTTTGCTCTGACGGCTCATGCTGTTGGATCGCTCGAAGGCGAGATAGCGGCGCATCCCAGAGCCCAGATCCAAACACACCCCCTCCGGGCGAAACATGTCCCGAGCCTTCTCCTGGCGGATCAGTTGGCGGGGTAGCGTACTGCTGCGGTCAAAGATTCCGGAGAAGTCCATGTAGAAGATCACATCGGACAGGCCGTCAATGAGCCGGTCATCTGTGGGTTCGAAAAAGTCGTCTCCCTGCAGAACGCACATGATCTGGAAGAACAGCGCGTTGCTGTCCTGCTCGTGAAGGGCGGAAAAGCACTTGCACTTTTCCGTCGCCGCCCGGTCAAGGGCAAAGTTCCACTGTCCGTTTTCCTGCGTGGCGTAACTCATCACTGCTCGGGCGGACAATTCAAAAACACGGTATTTGTTCTGGGGCATCTTCTCACCTCCCGGTTCCTTCTATTCTATCACAGATCGAAGGCAAAAAACGCTATATAGGCACTGCTCCCACAAATTTTGTGGGAGCGTTTTGTTTTGGATGAAGAAGGAGGAAAAGAAGAAATGAAAGTCTCAAACATTCGATCCTATGCCGACCTGCCGCTGTTTCTCAACGCAAAACTGGTGGCGCAGGTGCTGGGTGTGTCCATCTCTACCGCCTACGAGGTGATGCACGAACCCAACTTCCCGACACTTTGTGTGGGCAGCCGCATGGTGGTTCCGAAAGAAAAGTTTATTCAGTGGGCGGAGGAACAGTCTGGAGGTGCGAAATGAGAAAGCAGAGCTGGAC
>ERZ1643251.1235-NODE-1235-length-30032-cov-28.270708_pt1 | contig 30032 bp, 39 predicted proteins | sample MGYA00579261_ERZ1643251 | MGnify/ENA primary metagenome ERZ1643251 (study PRJEB29033, sample SAMEA4952267) | chicken gut metagenome | biome: Broiler Chicken; feature: Gastrointestinal Tract; material: Caecum | place: Ireland | collected 2018 | study: Broiler... | reverse complement strand
TAATTTTTTGATAATTAGTATTAAAAATTATAAGTTTAAAGCAATTTAAACATAATCTTTTTTCAGTTTTATGATAATTATATTTTAAAATGCTTTAATTTATAAAACATAAAACAACTAAATGAGAGTTTAGAAAAAATTGTGTAAAGAATCCTTCCGTGATATAATACCATATCAAAAAAGGGAGGATTTTTAATTATGAAAAAGAATATTATTATACCCAAAGAGGTAAACGATGCTATAGATATGTATCTAGACAATAACGAAGTTAAAAGTATGGCTGATATAGAAAAAATGATGTCATCATTTTTCGGACCAGCAATTCAAAAAATATTAGATGCTGAAATGGATGTTAAGTTAAAGTATGATAATAAGGAAACAACACCAGAAGATAAAAATTATAGAAATGGTTACCATAAAGAACGAATTATAAATTCTAGTTATGGTGAAATTCCAGTATCTGTCCCTAGAGATAGAAATGGAAATATAGAAAGTGATTTAATTCCAAAATATTCTAGAAGCATAAGTGGATTTGAGGATAGAATTATTTCTCTTTATGCTTCTGGTATGACTCTGAGTGAAATTAGGGAGCATATAAAAGAGTTATTTGGTTGTAATTTAACTGATGATATGATTAGTGATATTACTGATAAAATATTACCAGAAGCACGAGAATGGCAGAAAAGAAAATTAGATAAAGTTTATCCAATTGTATTTATAGATGCTACGTATTTTAATGTCAGAACAAATGGTGTAGTTGTAAAAAAAGCAGTATATGTTTTACTTGCAATTAATAAAGAAGGAAAAAAAGAAGTAATTGGAATTTATGTTGGAGAAAATGAATCAGCAAAAGTATGGGCTGGTATTCTAAATGACTTAAAAAATCGAGGTGTTGAAGATATTTTGATAATTTGTTCTGATGGTCTTACAGGTATTACAGAAGCCATTACAGCAACTTATCCTAATGTTGATTATCAAAGATGTATTGTACATCAAATTAGAAATTCTATGAAGTTCGTTCCATACAAAGACAGAAAAGAATTATCTAATGATCTTAAATGTGTATATACTGCACCTAATGAAGAATTAGGATATCAAGAGTTAATAAGATTAGATGAAAAATGGAGCAAAAAATATCCAACAGCAATAAAGAGTTGGGTTGATAATTGGGATAAACTAAATACATTCTTTAAGTTTCCACCAGAGTTGAGAAAGATTATGTATACAACTAATGCAATAGAGAGTCTTAACAGTAGATATAAAGCATTAAACAAGAAAAGAACTGTATTTCCTACAGATGATGCTTTATTAAAAGTAATTTACTTAAACACTATGAAAATTAGTAAAAAATGGACAATTATTAAATATAATTGGGATTTAATAACTAATCAATTAAGAATTATGTATGATAATAGGATTTAATGATGGAAAAGAAAATAATAGATTACATATTAGAAGATATTAGTTGTATCATAAAAAATGGTTTAGATGAGAACGAAGAAGGATTGTTAATAACAAAAGCAATATCACATTATTTGGTAAATAACTCATTAGAACCTTGTGTCCTTAATGGCATCATATATGATGCCTTGATAAAAGAGTATATTGCCTATATTCAAAAATAATTCTTTGAAAATTTAATATAGTTTATTGCCCTTGCAGGGCAAGCCTTACTTTCTTGTATGAACAAGAAAGTAAGCAAAGAAATCAGGAAAGGTTTGGTGAAAATTATGTCTCGCCGACAGCATTCTTTTTTGAAAAAAGAATCAAAAAACTTCTAGTGTTAATGAACACTAAAAGTAATTACACAACAATATAAAATTGTATTGACTAAATTATAAATATAACTATAATATAAGTAAATTTGAATGGTTTATTTCACAGAGGAATACCATTACACAACTTTTACGATACTCCTTAAAAATACCCTCATCATGGAAAGTTTCCATTTACACAGAATTTAGGACACACTCTGACCAACTTTTATTGCACCAGTAAGTCTTATTTTTGTTCTTTCACTTGTTCTTTCTATTTCTTGTTGACTAACTATAGTAAGAAGTCTTGCAACCATTTTACCATTGGCATTAGTAGTATTGATATCATCATTTGCACAATCAAAATAAGCATTATTATCACTCAAAAATTTCATTATATGTTCCATATCATAAACACTTTTAGTTAGTCTATCTAATTTTAAAACAACAATGGTATTATATTTTTTATCTTTAATATCCTCAAGTAGTTCTTCAAAAGCAGGTCTATGATTTCCAGTTTTTGCACTTATTTCAGCATCTTGATACACATTATATATCTCGTAACCATTATATTCACACATTGCCTTTAATCTTTTTTCTTGTTCTGGTAAACTAAAACCCTCTCTGGCTTGATCTTCAGTACTCACTTCTATGAAACACATATACCGTACTATTTTAAAACATTTGATATATTAAATTTTAATTATAAAATAAATACCAATATTACTATTGGTACAAATATAAAACAACCAAAAGTCCATATTGATAAGTTAAATATGACTTTATCTTTAGGACTTTAACGATAGCATATTTCAAATTTATTAATATGTTAAAACTGTTAGTTTATTAAAAACCAACAGTTTTTAATATTATACTCTAACTCTTTTTAATGTTTTAACAAGTTTTTGTTCTAATAAAGGTTTTGCAAATTGTTTTTCAAGGCATAAAATACTACTTTTGTACCTACTATAAGCTTCTTTATAATTTCCATTTTCTATTTGCTCAACGCAGTATTCAACAACACTATCATATATATAATCATAGATAATATCATTTTTTTCTTCTTGGTTAATTGCTTCAACAATAACTGGTGCAATTTCATAATAGTGTTTAATATCTTCTTTTGATACAAAATTATCTCTAAACCATCTTAATACAGTTAATTCATAGCAATTATCATCGAAGTTTTCTTGAAAATATTTCATACATGTTGTAGTTAAATATCACCCAGAGCCTGAACTTTTATCTTGTGTTCCATTATCTCTGTCATTATCAGTTCTAGTCCAATTTTCATTTAAATCTGATTTTACATGAGTTGAATTATGTGGCGCATTTCCATATGGGCTTCTATCATAATAATCATATTTGTATCCAGTACCATTAGAATAAGGAGTTACATGAAATTCAGAACCATCTTTATCAATATAGCAACCTCTATTTTGATCATATTTCATATCTTTTATTTTATCATAATCAAAATTTGACATATTATTTTACCTCTTTCTTTCTTCTATTTTCTTCTCTTATCTTTTTTATGTTTTCATTATGTATTTCATTTTTTATTTCTACATATAACGGTTCAAAGTAATATGATAATTCATTAAATCTGTCATATTTTACTTCTAAATCAATTTCAATTTTTTTAAGTTTTTCTAATTTATCAATTGTTGGCAATTCCTTTTTTATTTTTTTTAGTTCGCTGAAAAAATCTTGGATTTTTTGTTTGTCTTCTTCAAACACATTTTCTTTTATAGCAACTGTTAATATTTTTAACAAATCAGTTAAGTTTTTAGAATTCATAAAACGATTCTCCTTTCTTGAAAAATATTATATACTAAAGTTTAAAAAAATACAATTTTTTCTGAAATGTAATTATAATCAAAAATTAAATATACTAATATATGTGTAAAAAGCTATATGAATATCTATTTAAATAAGACAGTAATACATAAAAGATTCTGAAATTTTAACCAAACATTTTTATCGCTTTTTATCAGACCTTTTATCCTTATTGACTTAAAACAATAGCATGATATAATATAGTAGAACATGAAATAATTAGGTTTAAGAGCATTACTTATAGATTTATGAGTAGTGTTTTTTCATATTCAAATGCCCCCTAAACAGTATTTTTTACGACCATATTTAGTCCATAAAAATATTTAAAATCAATATAATAATCCATTAATATTTGTACAAAAATAGTTAAATTTAATTTTAAAATCATGTGTACGATTGTATAACATCTCTTATTTTATAAGGGTATTAAAATAAACGATTGTATAACAAATATCTTAAGCGTAAGCACTTGTATTTTTACTAGTACCTTATGAAATAAGGTTAAATTAGCTACTGGCTAGTTCTTTGTAAACAGGTTTATCCTGCTTTTATTTTGTTTTGATTATTTTAGAAAAAATGGTATTTCTATGGCCATAACTTCTGCCATAAGTATGACTATTATTTTTCATATTTTAATGATTTAGGTAACTATTATTTAGTTATCTTTTTCGTTTGTATGGCTGAAAAAATGAGATAAGCGCGTTATAATCTTTTTATGATATTAAAAGAGGAGTTGGTGCGTAACTATGAGATGAATTGTTTAAGAATTTAAAGGGGGGAATAATTAAATGGAAAGAAGTGATAAAAAATTAGAACGGCTAAAAACTTATGTAGCAAAAATTGCTATGTTAGAATTTATTAAAGATAATAATTTAATTAGTATTGAAGAATACAAGAAACTTAAAAATAAAATTGAAAATGAATATGCAAAAGATAACAAATTAAACAATTCAGAATATAGTTTTGCATAACCAAAATTATTTGAAATATGCTATTAGCGGGCAATTATGGAAAGGAATTAATGAATAATAAAAATGTTGAAGTAATAGCACCAACTTCTAAAACAATATGCTTAAAAGAAAATAAAGAAACAAAACTAATTAAGGCCTGTGCTTATTGTCGTGTTAGTACAGATAATGAAGATCAGAAAACAAGTTATGAATCACAACGGATTCATTATAAAAATATGATAGAAGAAAATCCTGACTATGAATTTGTAGGGATATATGCTGACGAAGGTATAACTGGTACACAGACTAAAAAACGAGAACAATTTAATCAGATGATGAATGATGCTTTAAATGGTAAAATTGATTTGATATTAGCCAAGTCTATATCAAGATTTGCTCGTAATACTGTTGATACTTTAAACTGTGTTAGATTACTTCGAGAACATAATGTAGATGTATATTTTGAAAAAGAAAATATCCATACACTTGGTTTATCCAATGAATTATTTTTAACTTTATATAGTGCCTTTGCGTGGGGCAGAAAGCGAATCTATATCAGAAAATGTAAAAGCAGGAGTACGTATGAAAATGAAACGTGGAGAATTGATCGGTAAGTATGCTCCATTTGGATATTTATATGATAAAGAAAAAGACATCATTTATCCTGATGAAAGTAAAAAAGATATTGTTATTTATATTTTTGAAGAATATTCTAAAGGTGTCGGTTTTAGAACAATAGCCCTTAATCTTAATAATTTAGGAATACCTAGCCCATCTAATTTAAAATGGTGTCATGCTTCCGTTAGAAGAATTATTACAAATGAAAAATATGTAGGAGATTTAAGAACTGGAAAGTATTATACAGAAAATGTTTTAACTCATAAAAAGAAAGTCAATTATGGAGAAAAAGAACAATACTTTACTTCTAATCATCACGAACCTATTATCTCTCGTGAATTATGGGACAAGTGCCAAGAAATACTAACGATCAGAAGTAAAATTGTTAAGCCTGATGGAAACAGAAATAAGTTCAGTAGAAAATATCCTTTCAGTAGTAAAATCTTTTGTGGGATATGTGGCGAGCGATTTATCCGACGTTCTTATAAAATTAGAGGTAATGGTAAAGAAGTTGCTTATTGGATATGTCGAAGTCACAGAAACAAAATTGATTGTTCTAACTTGATTCACTACAAGCAAGAAGAATTAGAAGATATATTTGTACTTGCTTATAACAAATTATTTCAAGATAGTGATAAATATATCAATTCGTTTATGGAAAAAGTAAATGAAGTTATCAATGAAAATCAAGATTATAATAATCAAAGAAAGATTAAAGAAGAAATATCTAAACTAGAAAGTAAATTATCAAATCTCATTGATTTACAGCTTGATAATACTATTTCAAAAGAAATACTTAATCAAAAAAATAAAGAAATTACTAATAAGATAAAGGAATATGAACAACAATTAAAAGATACCGAAAATATTGAACTTACTAGAAAACAAAAACTAGAACAAATTGATAAAATTTCTAATACTCTAAAACAATATAAAGGACTTACAAAATTCAATGAAGAAGTCTTTAATAGTCTAGTAGATAAAATCATTATTGGTGAAAAATCTGAAAATGGAACAGGAGATTTTTACAAGATTAAATTTATTCTTAAAACTGGAGAATTGATTAATGAAAACCTACCTAATGGAAAACTGGATATTGGTACTACCTTTGGTAAATATGGTTTTACAATCACCAAGCAAGAACTAGAAGAACAAGATGATAATGTGTCTGCCTATGTATTACAACGGCACCCTTATGTATATTCCAGCAATTTTCTTTTCTTCATTCATAAATAAATTCCTTTCTTCTTATTCTTCATCAAAAAAGAGGCGACAAAGACTTTATGTCTTTGACACCTCTAATGGTTATTTTTATATAATTGTATTTTTAACATTGTTTTATATTAACCCCACAAAACATAAAACTTGTTTCTTGGTTGTTTATTATATAGAGTTTTATATAAAAGTCAAGATATAAAGCTATTATAAGCCCAATATAACGGTTTTTTTAATGAAGTTGGTATATCTATATTATTTTAGTTTAACCCTTTAATAAAGGTTTCTAAATCTTTTAATTCTATTTTATTTGATAAATTATCAACATATAAAGTATTAGAGTAGTTAAATGCAAGAAATGTAGTTTCCTTAATTATTATTCTATGAGGTTCGATATAGGTTATATTTATTTTATCAATTTTTCTTATATTACCATTGATAATTGTTGGAGTAGTATTACAAAAACTACATATAAATTCAATTTTTTTCTTTAATTCATTATTTAACTCTAATTTTGTTTTTATAATATTTACCATTTAAACCTGTTCTTTCTAAACTTAAACACTAAAAAAGTACCAACTTCTTTTGAAATTGATACTTTGTATATTTAAGCCCTTAACTATAAAAGTTCGGACAGATTTCTCAATGGAGGATCTAGTCGGATTTGAACCAACGATCAGGGAGTTGCAGTCCCATGCCTTACCACTTGGCTATAGATCCAAAAGACAATAATATTATAACAAAAAAATGTTCATAATTCAATACATTTTTGGAAAATGTTTATAATAAATTATATGTATAATATCGTGAAAGGATAACTATAAATAGATTAGCTGTTTTTTTGATGGTTTAGAGCTATTATTTTGTTATTGGATTTTTGTTTTTTAATTCATAGATTTATTTTTTTAATTTATAAATATATATGAGTTTTTGATAAATTATGTCGAAAAAAGTTGCAACTTTTAGATATTTATGCGATAATACATCTGGGTGATATCGTTATTGAAAAAGCTAGTTTATGATAATGGAAATATTGTCATTTCTGAACATAAATTATATTTTTATGGTGAAAATATAAATTTTAATCTTATAGAGAGTGTTAGTTGTTCTACCTTGCCAAGAAGAAGTCTTTTTACAGGATTGAAGCAATGGTTTATTATTTTTTTTATCTTGGTTATAGTTTGTAATATTTGGCGTAATTTGATGTTAATAGGTGACATTTATGTTTATTCTATCTTTGGGTTAATGGCTTTTAATATTTTTTGCTTTTGTCAAAAATATTACTTGTTGACAATTAGAACAATATCTGGAAAAGAATATTATACAAAGGGGAAAGATAAATATTTAATAATGGAAATTGTAAAAGAAGTTAATTGTAAAATTGAAAAAGTTCATATGATAGATAATAAGAACATTATTGTAAATAATGGTATTATAAATAAAGGTAATTATAATGTTAATAAGATTAAGGAGGGAAAAGTAAGGTGATTGTCAATAGTGGTGTAATAAATATTGGAGATAATAATATTATAACTAATACGATCGATTATCAAGCAATAATTAGTGATCTTAATATTTTATTGGAGTATACTGAAAATAAAAAAATTATTAAAGATGCAATTAAGTATGCTGAAAAAAAAGATAGTGATAAGTTAAAAAAGGTATTGAAAAAGGTTCGAAAAGAGCTTGTCTTACTAGTTCGAGAACTTGGATTAATGGCGTTAAAAAAATATATAGAATGCATATTTTAAACTAGGGAAGGAGTAGTCATCAATATGGAAAGACTTCAAAAAAAAATAGCTAATCTTGGATATTGTTCGCGTCGCAAAGCTGAAGAATTAATTGTTAAAGGTGAAGTTTTAGTAAATGGCAAAGTTGTAACTAAACTTGGAACAACTGTTAAACAGACGGATGTTATTACTGTCGAAGGTAATATTCTAGATAATAGTAAAAGTTACGAGTATTATTTATTAAATAAGCCTAGAGGAGTAGTTACAACGACTAGTGATGAAAAGGGAAGAAAAACAGTTCTTGATATTGTAAAGACAAATTCAAGAATTTATCCCGTTGGTCGTTTGGATTATGATACAACAGGCATTTTGCTTTTGACAAATGATGGCAATTTAGCTAATTTACTTATGCAGCCTAACTCGTTAGTAGAAAAGACTTATATTGTTAAGGTTGAGGGAATTGTTTCGATAGCGGCTATACAAAAGTTACGTTATGGTATAGTGATAGATGGCATTAAAACTAAAAAAGCTAAAGTAAAGATTAAATCAGTTGATAAGGTGAAAAAGAAGTCTATCATCGAAGTTACAATTCATGAAGGTAAGAATCATCAAATTAAAAAGATGTTTGCAAATTTAGGTTATAGAGTTATTAAACTTCGCCGAGAAAGATATGCTAATTTAGATTTGAAGGGATTGAAGCCTGGCGAATATCGTATTTTAACAGTCAAAGAAGTAAAGACATTGTATGGTTTATGTAAAAAATAACTTTTTTGATATTATGGGGTGGATTTATGGTTGTAGAAATATTTGAAGATAAAGAAAAAGTAAAAATTTATGCTAATGATAATAATGTTACGCTTTATGTAGATGATTTAGCTTTATTATTGGAAGATGATTTTGCTAAACAATTAATTAATAAAGTTCTTTTAAAGGATTCAATTATAGAAAATCTTGGTTTGTCATCAAAAATATGTGATATTATAAGAAGATATATATTTAATAATTTAGATAGACAAGATCTGATTAAATTTTTAGAAGCAAAAAACATAATTTTATATTCTCTTATAGTTCATGTAGTATCTTTTTATCAACGCCTCTATAGGGCTATAAATAATAATTTTTCTGCTATGATAATTAATTGTAATTATGATAGTTTTGATTGTGCTGTTAAGGTGATAGAGAAATACGGAGTACCAACTATTATTCGAAATAGAAAAATGTCATTATATGATTATCAATCAATACTTTCTAATTATTGTTTAGAAAAGTTAGATTGTTTGGGTATTAAAATAGATTACCAAGATAATACGAGAGCCATTTGTCCTTCAAAACTTTTTAGGGTTGCTTCTTTTATTTGTTCAAAAGTAAAGGAAATTAAAAGCTATAATCTATCACCATTAGAACAGATTATTTATGTATATGACATAGTGAAATCAAGAAGATATATGCGAAGTGATTCACAAGATGGATCCTCTTCTAGATCTTTAGATATGGTCCTTTTTGAACAAGAGATTGTTTGTGCGGGTTATGTAAATATATTTAATGCTATGTTAAAGGCTTTAGGACATGATGCTCACCAGTTTATTAATTCACAAAATAGTCACGTTCGAAGTATTGTTTATATAAAAGATCCGAAATACTTAATAGAAGGTGTTTATGTCTTTGATCCAACAGGTGATTCCAGGAAAGAAGATGACTCTTATATTAATTGGTATAGATATTTTGCTATGTCGATGGAAGAAAGTAATTTAACTTTTTCTAATAGTCTTTCCCAGTTTTTATCATATGATTTTCATACGGTTAGGAATAGACTAAATGATAATGATAGTTTAGAAGATGAGGAGCAGATTTTAAATTTATTAAGAAAGATATTTGTTATTGCTCAAAATGAAGATGAATATAATCGTTTTGAGAAAAAAATTAGAGACGTTTTTTTGAGTGAAGAAGAAAAAAGTGAAATAGAAGGTATTTATCAAAGAATATTAACTAAATATTCTAATGCAACTATAGATTCTAAAACTTTGTTTATAGCTTTATATTTTGTAAGGAGAATACAATATTATACGGGAACAGTTTCTGATTTATCGATTCATGATATTGAAGATTGTATAATAGCCCGTGAAATAGCAAAACTACGAAAGAAATTGCTAGCAAGGAAGGCTAATCAACTATGTATTATGTATGAATTATTTTTATGTGAAGAAAAATGGTTAAGAATAGTAGTCTCTTTAAAAAAAGAAATTGCAAAATTATTACCAGATAAAAGTCTAGCTCGTGATAGAGAAAATATGAAATTATTGAGAAGATTAAATACTTGTGTTTCTAAAAAAAGCAAATAAACAATAGAAGATTTATTTGCTGATTATTAAGATGATTGCTTACTATTTTATAACATATACATCGAGTTATCATCTTGATATGGATTAGTTGTATTGGTACTGTTTAATTTTTGTTCTAAAGTTTTTACTCTGTTTTCTAAATTGCTTATTCTGGCATTGAAGTCAATTAGAGGATTGTTATCCATCATCATATTCTGCGGAGTCATAGGCATTAGACTTCCTGGTGGTCCTTGATATCCAAAATTACCATAAATCATATTTCCAGGCATACCTTGAAAGTATCCTGTCTGCATCATATCTCTATTATCTATCATATTTTGTCCCTTCCCTTTACTTTATTATATGCAAATATTAAAAATAATGCTATAATACTATAGGTGAGGGTTATATGAGATTAAAAAATATTAAAGGTGCTGCTGAAAAGATTAAAGAGGGAAAGTATTTTATAGCTAATCCCTATATATTAAAAGGAAAATGGAATGAAGTATTTGGTAATGATAATCCTATTTATTTAGAAATAGGAATGGGAAAAGGTAATTTTATTATTGCAAATGCTCTAAAAAATCCTAATATCAATTATATAGGATTAGAAAAATATGATTCTATAATCTTAAGAGCTATTGAAAAAAGTAATCTATTAGATATCAATAATTTATACTTAATTAGAATGGATGCTAGGCTTATTGAGGAAGTTTTTGATCGTGAGATTGATTTAATATATTTAAATTTTTCTGATCCATGGCCTAAAGATAGACATGCTAAAAGAAGATTAACAAGCAGCGTTTTCTTAAATAGATACGACAAAATATTTAAAGATGACTGTCATATTATTATGAAAACAGACAATACTAATTTGTTTACTTTTTCACTTGAATCTTTAAAAGCACATCATTATCATATTGATTATGTAACTGATGATCTTCATAAAAAAAAGAAAGATATTATTAAGACAGAATATGAGGAAAAGTTTATGAATATGGGAAGTAAAATAAATTATTTGGAGGCTAGTAAGGTAGGTGGTAAAAATGAAGATATTTAAGCGTTTGGATATTAATCCTACAAATATAAATTTGTATTGTAATGCGGTTACTCACTCTTCATACACAAATGAAAATCCTAGTTATCCTAATTATGAACGATTAGAATTTTTAGGTGATGCAGTATTAGAAATAATTATTAGTGATTATTTGTATAAAGAAAGAAAATTAGAAGAAGGACTTATGACGAGAATGCGATCTTCATATGTTTGTGAAGAAGCTTGTGCTTGTTATGCTAAAGAGTTAAAACTTGACGAGGAAATTAAAATTGGAAGTGGCGAGTCAATTAATCAAACAATTTTAGCAGACGTATTTGAAGCTTTTGTAGCGGCTTTATATCTAGATCAAGGTTTTGAATTTACGAAAGAATTTGTCTTAAATATTATAGTAAAATATATTGAAAAAAATATAGAGTTTTTACATGATTATAAATCAACTTTACAGGAATTGGTGCAAACGGTTAAGAAATCAGTTGTGTATGAAGTTGTTGAGGAAAAAGGTCCTTCTCATAATAAAACCTTTACTTCGATCGTTAAAGTTGACGGGATCATAATGGGAAAAGGAAGTGCGGGGAGTAAGAAAGCTTCTGAACAAGAAGCTGCACGAGAAGCTTTAAGTAAGCAAGCAAAAATAAAATAAAAAAACTACTACTTTGTGGTATAATTAAGTTATATACGAATGAACGGTATTTATAAAAATTATAACAAATGTACTTTAAAAATTTTTAAACATCTATTATGATATAGTTAAGAACGAAGTGATTATTATGTTTAATCAATCCCTATCTAAATTTGATTTAGATGAGTTACTATTATTGGCTAAATTAGAATCTTTTTATTAGACTAGACCCTATGGCTATGGGGTGGAAAAATTTTTAGAAAAACTCGGGGGCAGTGTCCATAAAGTATAATAAGCGAATTATGTTCTATGTCTGAAACTACTGAAGAATTTAGGCTTGTTATTCGTTTTATAGAACAACACGGTGAAGCTGGTAACATTATTATGTTACTGTCTATATTAAAAGATGTTGTCTATATTTCTGCTTTGCTTATTTTTGATGATTTAACTAGTTATGTTAGCTCACAGAGTAAAATGGGACACCTTTTAAAAATTAATCATAGTCATATAATTGAAGGCTTAAAGATAATGGCTAATGCGGAAGAATTTCAATCACCAGATATATTTCGACTTTTGGATTGCAAATAGACTATAGAGACCGACTGCATTTTAAATGGAGTTCAAATAATAGCTAACACTGTAGTAAGCTACAAAGTAGAATTTTTAGTTCTATTTTTAATCAAAAGAGAAGTAATAGTAGCTGAATGTGATTATGTTTGGGCTGGAGCAAATTTAATGGCTAGTACTAAAGACTTTCAGGCATATTTTAGTTTGGCTTTCTAACGCATGATGCCGTAATGAATTTAGAACTAAAATGCATCGTTATGCTTGCACTAAATATTCTTGATGCTACTTCAGAAGAAGATGCAGCGCGGATATATAATGATCTTTTAGCTGAAGTTAATACTCGTCAAAATAATAAAAATAAAGCTTTAAAACTACAATAGAGAGTATATAATCATTTTTGTAAATGGAACTTCCCATGATTAGAAACTTATAATTACAAGTTTCTTTTTTGCTCTTTATAAACTTATGATCAATTTCTTTAGCAAAAAATTTAAAAAAATTAGCAGTCTATATTGACAATTGCTAAAAAAGTGCTATAATTATACTTGTAATGAGATTAGAGGAGATGATTTGATGAAAAAAAGACAATTTAAAACAGAAAGTAAAAGGGTACTAGACTTAATGATCAACTCTATTTATACAAATAGAGAGATATTTCTTAGAGAACTTATATCTAATGCTAGTGATGCTATTGATAAGTTATATTATATATCTCTTACTGACAAGACGGTAAAAGTAAATAAGGAAGATCTAAAGATTAGAATTGATTTTGATAAAGATAAAAGGGAGATAACTATCTCTGATAATGGTTGCGGTATGACTGAAGAAGAGTTAGAAAATAATTTAGGAATCATTGCTGAATCGGGATCACTTCACTTTAAGGAAGAAAACAAAGATCAAAATGATGTAAATGTTATTGGTCAATTTGGTGTGGGCTTTTATTCTGCTTTTATGGTTAGTCGTAAGGTTAGGGTAGAAACTAAATCATATAAAGAAGATAAAGCTTTTGTTTGGGAAAGTGAAGGAATAGATGGTTATACAATAACAAATTCTGATAGAAAAGAGACTGGGACTTCAATTACTTTATATTTAAAAGAGGATACTGATGATGACAATTATAGTGATTTTCTTACAGAATATAAATTAAGAAGTATTATTAAAAAATATTCTGATTATATCAGATATCCAATTATTATGGAAGTAGAAAATAGTAGGAAGAAAGAAGACAGTGACGAGTATGAGACATATAAAGAACTTACAACGATAAATAGTATGATACCACTATGGAAAAAAGATAAGAAAGAAATAAAAAATGATGAATATAATAATTTTTATAATGATCAGTTTTTTGACTATAGTGAACCTTTGAAGGTTTTACACTTTAATATGGAAGGAAGTATTAATTATACAGCTTTATTATATATTCCTAGTCATGCTCCTTATAATTTTTATACCAAAGAGTATGAAAAGGGTTTAAAGTTATATACTAATGGTGTACTTATTATGGATAAGTGTAGTGATTTACTTCCAGATTATTTTAGTTTTGTAAGAGGAGTTATAGATACGGAAGATTTGCCACTAAATATTTCACGTGAAACACTACAAGATGATAAGAATTTAAAAGCGATTGCTAAAAGTATAGAGTCAAAAATAAAAAAAGAATTGTTAGCTCTTTTGAAGGATGATCGTGAAAAATATGAGGAATTTTATAAAGCTTTTGGAATGCAATTGAAATTTGGAATCTATAATGATTATGGTATGCATAAAGATCAACTTATTGATTTAGTTATGTTTGCCTCTTCTGAAAATAAAAAACTTACTACTTTAGAAGAATATAAATCACGTATGAAAGAGGGGCAAGGAGAAATTTATTATGCTTGTGGCGAAACTTTGGATAAAATAGATTTATTACCTCAAGTTGCAGCGGTCAAAGATAAATTTGAAATACTATATTTGACAGAGTATGTCGATGAATTTACTCTTAAAACATTAGGAGAGTATGATGGTAAGAAATTTGTCAATGTGTCATCGGAAAAAATTGATTTATCGAGTGAGGAAGAGAAAAAAGAAATAGAAAAGGTTAATACTGACAATAAAGAAATGTTAACGTTTATGAAAGAAGTATTAGATAATGCTGTTGTAAATGTTAAATTTACGAATAAACTAAAAGATCATCCGGTTTGTCTTACAAGTGAAGGTGATGTGTCGGTTGAAATGGAAAAGGTTATTAATGCAATGCCTACTGATGAAAAGATTACCGCTAAAACAGTTCTTGAAATAAATAAGAACCATAAGATTTATGATAAATTGGTTGATTTATATAGTAATGATAAAGATGAACTGAAGAAATACACAAAGATTATTTATTATGAAGCGCGATTGATCGAAGGTCTTCCTATTGATAATCCAACTGAAATGAGTAATCTAATGTGTGATATAATGGCAAATAAATAGATTAAGAAAGGAAAGTGATTTGTATGTTGCCAAGTAGATTATTTTTTGATGATAGTTTCTTTAAAGGGGAAAACAATGTAAAGAGTGATGTTTTCGAAAAAGATGGAAAGGTATTTGTTGAAATTGAAGCACCTGGCTATAGCAAGGACAATGTCAATATCTCGATTGATAAAGGGGAACTTTCTGTAACTTTTGAAAAAAAAGACGAAGAAGAGGAAAACAAAAAATATTTACATAGAGAAAGAAAAAGTTATAGCAAGGTTACAAGGACTTTCTATTTAGGAGATGTTAATGAGGAAGAAATTAATGCTAATTTTAAAAATGGTATTTTAGTAATTACTGCTCCTAAAAATAAAGAAATAGAAACTAAAAAAACTATCAGTATTACAGAAGGAGAATAGAAATATTCTCTTTTTTGATTTTAGAATGGGGATTAATTTATTTATTGACCTTCTTTTTCTTTTTATGATATACTTTATATGGTGATAATAATATGGAGGCAAATATAAAGAAAAGAATTGAACAGCTAACGAGTATTTTAAATAAAGCTAATTATGAATACTATGTCTTAGATAGTCCTACTATTACTGATCAAGAATATGATGACTATTATGCAGAATTAGTTAGACTGGAAAAAGATTACCCATCTTTAAAAAGAGATGATTCTCCAACAATGCGTGTTGGAGGTGAAGCCGTAAGCAAATTTGAAAAGGTTAGACATCAGAAGCCAATGCTTTCTTTTGATGATGTTTTTAGTGAGGAAGAAATAGTTGCTTTTGATGATAGAATTAAAAAAGTAATAGATAATCCAACATATGTTGTCGAACCTAAAATGGATGGGTTATCGGGATCGCTAATTTATGAAAATGGCCTTTTAGTTAGGGCTGCAACACGTGGTAATGGAATTGAAGGCGAAAACATAACTATGAATGCAAAAACTATAAAGTCTGTTCCTCTTAAACTTACAGAAAATATTAGTATTGAAGTAAGAGGCGAAATTTATATGAGTAAATCATCTTTTATAAAAGTTAATCAAGAAAGAAAAGAAAAGAATGAGAACTTGTTTGCAAATCCAAGAAATGCTGCTGCTGGATCAATTAGGCAATTAGATAGTAAAATTACTGCTCGAAGGGGTCTTGACTTTATGGCTTATTCGATACTAAATGCAAAAGATTATGGTATAAAGAAACAATCAGAAGTTTTGGAATTTTTGCGTAAATTAGGTTTTGTTACTAACTATAAATGGAATGTGGTTGCTCGTAATGTAAACGAAATAATGGAAGCAATAGATAGATTATCGTCTTTTAGAGAGAGTCTCCCTTACGAAATAGATGGTGTTGTACTTAAAGTTGATGATATTGATATGGAAGAACAAATAGGCTATACAGTCAGAGTTCCAAAATGGGGAATTGCATATAAATTTCCAGCGAAAGAAGTACTTACCAATCTTAAAGAGATAAAGTTTACGGTGGGAAGGACAGGTAAAATAACACCTAATGCTATTTTTTCTCCTGTTCACGTATCCGGCTCATTAGTATCAAAAGCAACGTTACATAATGAAGATTATTGCCTTGCTAAAGATATTAGAATTGGCGATACAATTTCTATTAGAAAAGCCGGCGATGTTATCCCGGAAGTTGTCAGGGTATTGAAAGAAAGACGTACTGGTCAGGAAAGAAGATTTGAGATGATCAGTAATTGTCCTATCTGTCATACTAAAATAGTTAGAAATCCACTTGAAGCAGATTATTATTGTCCTAATAAACAGTGTCCTGCGCGAAAGATAGAAAATATTATCCATTTTGCGAGTCGCGAAGCGATGAATATTGATGGTATGGGGGAAGCGGTAATCGAAGATTTATACAACGAGGGTTTTATTACTAGTATTTTAGATATATACAATATTGAAAACTATCAAGATGAACTTGCTAATTTGGAGGGTTATGGATCTAAAAAAATTAATAATTTACAATTAGCTATTGAAAAAAGTAAAAAAAATTCTTTAGAAAAGTTATTGTTTGGTCTGGGAATCAGAAATGTCGGAGCTAAAATGGCCAAAATATTGGCTAGTCATTTTAAAAATATTGATAGTTTAAGAAAAGCAACATATGAAGAATTAATTGATCTTCCCGATGTTGGGAATATTATTGCCCAAAGTGTCATAGCTTATTTTAAAGAGGAAGAAAATATTCAAATTATTAATGGTTTGAAAGAAATAGGTGTTAATATGGATTATATTAATGATTTCAAAATAGTTAATAATAAGGAATTTGAAGGTAAAACATTTGTTTTAACAGGGACCTTAACGAGTGTAACACGAGAAAAAGCTAGTGCTTTAATTGAAAGTTTGGGCGGCAAAGTCTCCTCGTCAGTAAGTGCCAAAACTTCATGTGTCATTGTGGGTAGTGATCCTGGAAGCAAATATGAGAAAGCCAAAGAATTAAATATTCCAATTTGGAATGAAGAGGAATTTCTCGCCAAAATTAGTGATGAGTAATAGAAATAGTGATTTTAATATTTTATTTATCACTATTTTTAAATGATAACATATAATTTAGTAGGTGATGTTATGGCAAGTGTGGACAGCTTTAAGGGTTTTGTAAAAAAGAATCCAATATTAATTACTTTTGTTCGAAATAATGAGATGACTTGGCAAAAATTTTACGAAATTTATGATTTATATGGCGAAGATTCAGAGGTGTGGAATAAATATTTAACTACTACTACCAAAGAAACAAAAAAAGAAAGTAGCAATCAGTCTTTTAATTTTTCTAATATTTTAAATATGGCTAAAAATATTGATACTGATAAACTTCAAGATGGAATTTCTTCTATTCAGAAAGCAATTGGCCTATTTGGAGATATGTTAGTAAAAGATAAGCCAGAAGATAGCTCCTATACGCCAAGACCGATATATCGAAAGTTTGATGATTAATGACTGTCGATGTTCAACTTAAGATTAGTTCTGATCCACGCCTAAAAAACTTTATTAGAGAAAATCCTATTTGGTATAAGCGTCTTAATCGTAATCCTGATTTATTTAGATATTTTGTTTCGGATATGAAAGATAAATATAAATTAAATCCTAGCGATAGGTTAAATAAGGCATTAACTAATATAAGTATGTTACAAACTTTTTTAGATGTTTTAAGATAAAAAATACTAAGTAGAGACTTAGTATTAATTTTTAAATCTTAAGTTTTCATTGGAAATATTGAAAAGCATACCAATTAAGATCATGTATGATAAAAGTGATGATCCTCCATAGGATATAAATGGTAAGGTTATGCCCATTATTGGTAGTAGACCGATGGTCATACCAATATTTTGAACTTGTTGAAACAAGAGTACAGCAATAATACCTCCTACTGTTAATTTGTCGTATAAATTTGATGATTTTGATGCTAAATTAATAACATTGATATCAAAGAAGATAATTAATAAAATGAGTAACATTGAGCCAAAAAAACCAAAATTTGAAGCAAAAACGGCGAAGATAAAATCAGTTTGCATTTCGGGAAAATAAAGAGGGGTATTATTAAAACCATGTCCGGTTATACCTGCCGATCCAATGGCTGTAAGACCGTTAGTTAACTGAAGCCCACTAGCGGAAGACCAGTTTAATATTCTATCCATTCGGTAAAAAAAACTTGTACCGAATATTTTGATAAATAAATCTTGATTTAAAAAGTAGATAGCGATAAAGGTACCGCCAAATAATAAAATTATTGATAGGGTAATAATAAACCATCGGGATTTGAATCCTCCTACAAAGAGCATGACAATTGTTATAATAAAGTAAATTAAGACGGCTCCAGTGTCTGGTTCTATAAAGGTTAAAACTGAAGGAATACCGACAATAACTAAAACTTTCATGAGAAATTTAAATTCATCAGTAATATCATGATTGCTTTTTTTTTCGTTAAAGTCATTTATCATACGCGATAGAGTAATTATTAAAAATATTTTCATAAATTCTGATGGTTGTAAACTACCAATATAAGGAATAACAAACCAACATTTGGCGTTATTGATTTCTTTTCCAAAAAATAAGACAAGAACGAGAAGTACTATACCAATAACATAAAATAGATAAGCATTATTGTAGAGAAATTTATTACCAAATGTCATTAGTAAATAGGCGATGCCAAAACCTAGTGTATACCAAAGAATTTGTTTCAGATAAAGATTTTGATATTCACTTGGTAGGAGATTTCTTGTCGCATAGATTGTTATGATACTAATAATAGCAAATAATATTATAGGTACTAATATTGTTTTTTCGACTTTGAATTTTGATTCTTTAATCATGTCATCACTCTTCCATAATATTATCATACCACAAAACCAAAAAATAATAAATATATAGAAATTTATTTTCATATAATATAGTGAGGTGGAAGAAAGTGAAAGAATTACCAAAGATGTATCATAATAATATTGATAAGGATATTGTTAATAATGAGAAAGTTTTTTCAACAATGTATAGTGATACAAGAAGTAAAGATCGAGTTAAAGTAGAGACTAATAGTGAAAAAAATTATACAGTAGAGCAAAAAATTTATAATATTTTTAATTCTCCTAACTATATATATAAAATAGATGTAACAATTGTTATGGATAATGGAACGTTTAATAAAAGAATTGTCGGAAAGACTAAGACTAATTTAATAACTATGGATAATGAATATATACCAATCAATATGATCAGAGATATTTATATAACAGGATAAACCTGTTTTTCTTTTTCCTTATTTCTATTTTATTTTTAATAATTGTGTGGTATTATTAATATGGTGATGAAAAGGTGGAAAAAGTATTTTTGAGTATTGGTCCCATTACTATTTATTGGTATTCTGTTTTGATAGTCATATCAATCATTATAGGAGTATACTTTTCTTCTAAACAGGCATCTAAAAACGGTGTTGGGCGTGAATTTTTAAATAACCTTATTTTTTACTTAATACCAGTAGGAATTATTGGAGCAAGATTTTATTATGTTATTTTTAATTTTGATGTTTTTAGAGATGATATTCTTTCAATTTTTAAAATTTGGGAAGGCGGTCTTGCTATTTATGGTACGGTAATTTTTTCGTTTCTTTTTATTATTTATTATTGTAAAAAGCATAATAAAAGTGTTTTACTAGTAATCGATACTTTGATTCCATACTTATTATTAGGACAAGCGATTGGCCGCTGGGGAAACTTTATCAATAAAGAAGCGCATGGAGCTATGACGACTTTGGAATATTTAGAAAAACTTCCATTACCAAGTTTTGTTATTGAAGGAATGAAAATTAATGGTGTGTATTATATTCCAACATTCTTTTTCGAGTCAATTTTGTGTTTAATAGGGTTTGTTATTTTATTAATAATTAGAAAAAAAGATGGTTTTAAGCATAAAGGATTACTTATGTTTGTTTATTTTATTTGGTATGGAATCGTTAGATTTTTTATTGAGGGAATGCGAACGGATAGTTTGTATTTGGGAAATTTTAGGGTTAGCCAAATTGTTTCTTTGATTCTAGTTTTTTTAGGAATGGGCGGTTTATTGTATCTTTTGAGGAGGCGTAAAAGTGAAAAAGTATAAAGTTGTTATAATTGGTAGTGGAATAGCGGGGATGAGTAGTGCTATCTATTTGAAAAGAGGTGGAATAGAGCCTTTAATTATTGAAAACTCTGCTCCAGGTGGAATGTTAAATATTATTCCTAACGTCGAAAATTATCCGGGTTATAGTAGTATTTCTGGACCTGATTTAGCAATGAATATTTATAATCAAGTAAATAATCTTCATGTAAGTTATTATTTAAAAAAGATAAAAAAAATTGATTTAGAAAATAAAGTAATTGATGATGAAATAGCCTTTGAATATTTAATAATTGCTACTGGAAGAAGGCATAAAATGCTTGGTCTAGAGGGAGAAAGCGATTTATTTGGTAAGGGATTAAGTACTTGTGCTCTTTGTGATGGTAATTTTTACAAAGGAAAAAGAGTCCTTGTAGTAGGTGGTGGTTCTTCGGCTTTAAGTGAATGTTTGTATTTATCTAATATTTGTGAAGAAGTTATCTTGATTCATAGGAAAAATTATTTTAGAGGAGAAGAGTATTTGGAAAGAAAAGTAAAAGAAAAAGATAATATTAATATTATTTATAATGCAAATATTATCAAGTATAATACTTTAGGGGGAAAACTTGTATCGGTTACTTTAGATGATGATCAGGAAATAAAAACTGATGGGGTCTTTTTAGCGATTGGGCATATTCCTAATAGCGAGTTATTTGATGTAAACAAAGATGCGGGTTATATTATTGTTAATAATCACTATGAAACGAGTATAGAAAATGTTTATGCTATAGGGGATGTAATAAAAAAAGATATATATCAATTAGTTACAGCCTCTAATGATGGTGTAGTTGTAGCATTTGAAATTATGGAAAAATTAAAACAAGAGAAGTGAAGTTTATTTTTGTAAGATATCTAAAACATGCGAAGAAGCACCAATTAATTCCAATCGCTCGCAAGTTGTCTGATGATATTTAATATATAATTTAAAAGTTTCATCATCCATTTTATTTAAAATGGGGCGTATATAATCTGATGGTCCGTCTTGAGCAATAATTTTAATTCTTTTTAAGTTTAAAAGCTTATTGTATTTATTAATGTCGTCTATTCTTACCATACTATATAGGTCTGTATTTTGGGGAGTTACGTGAAAATTTTTATCAACTAACTGGTTTTTTATAGCTTCGGTAATTTTATTATTTTTAAAGCCTTCGGTTATGATTGCATATTCATTCATATAGTAACTAACAAAAATAAATCCTTCTTTTGTAACAATTCTTTTGGCTTCATTGAGAGCCTTTATTTTTTCTTCTTCGGTAATTAAGTGATACATTGGTCCAAATAAAAGTACTATATCAAAAGTATTGTCTTTAAATATTTTAAGGTCAATAGCATTACCTTTTATAGCTTTAATTTGGCTATTTTTTCTTTTTAAAGTCATCAAATTATGCTTTATAAGTTCGACTGCTGTGACATCGTAGCCTTTTTCTGCTAGAGCAATAGAGTATTTACCAGTACCAGCTCCGATATCTATTATTTTAGTATTTTTGGTTTGGGGCAAATAGTTATAAATATATTTCATTGTTGTTTCGTATTCGACGATGCCATGCCTTCGGGTTAATCTTTTATCTTCATTAAATTTATTGTAGTATCTAATTAAATTTTCTTCATTCATGTTGTGTCACCATATCAATTATAACTTATTTAGACTAACTTTACTAGATAATATTTAAATCATTTGCTCCAATAACCAAATTATGATATAATACATTACCAGATACATGAATTATTTGTATAGAGATGGAGGAATAAAAATGTTATTTATTAAATTATGGGGGCTATCTATTGCTTTTAGTGTTGGATTAAATATTACAATGCTATTTAGTATTATTATTAAAAGTATTAAAGAAGGTAAAAAAATAACAAGAAATACATTTAAAATAGCTAAAAATCTACTTAATATAAAAAGCTTGAAAAGGGCATTGGTAATAGACTTAGTTCCTATTCTTAATGTTTTGGTAACTATGGCTAGTTATTCATTATATGTTGAAAGTTACACGCAATTAAAAGATGAGATGAGATGTTTTAAAGAAACTTATGGCAATATAAAAACTGGACAATTTAATTCTTCACTTAATATTGAGCTTATTAAGATAAAATTAGGGGAGAGTTTTCCTTTGCCTCGTGGCATTCATCGATTATCGTATGTTTTGGATGGTAAACCTGGAATAATATGGTATGAGCTTTGTGATGGATTTCCTTGTCTTCATGAATATACAACTTTAAAAGATGAAAATGATAAGTTTATAAAAGCAGCAGTTTTACGTGAATCTTTGAAAAGAGTTGCTATTTATTTAAATGGAAAAAGTAGTACTGAACTGCAAAGTTTACTTGCTAATTCTTTAGAAATAGTTTTGCCAATGGAAAAAGAAGGACCAGATGATAACAATTTAATTCAGAGTGGTGATTCGGTGCCAATGGGATTAGAAGAACTACATCCTTTAAGGTGTGAGCTAAAAGATGAGTCTCCTACAAAAGGAAAAGCTAAAACCAGAGTAAGGAGACGCTAGAAGAAAATTAATCTGAAGATAGATTATTGGTTTTTTTTAAATATACATTAATAAAACGGATAATTTTGATAATGCTCTTGTTAAAATAAAAAAAGCATGGTAAAATTATTAATATAGGTAGAGGTGAAAAATGAAGGAAGAAACTATAATTTCACTTGATATATCTAAAATTAATGATATCGAGATTAAAGATACACTTAAATTTGTTTATGAAGTATTAGAGGAAAGAGGATATAATCCTATTAATCAACTTGTTGGCTATATCATGTCTGGAGATTTGGGTTATATTTCGTCATATAAAGAAGCGAGAAATAGAATAGCTAAAATTGATCGAACGTTACTTCTCGAAGAGCTACTAAAGAGTTATTTAAAATGAGATATTTAGGTTTGGATTTAGGGAGTAAAACAATTGGACTTGCTCTTTCTGATACGACAAAGACAATTGCTTCAGTATATAAGACAATATATTTTAAAGATAATGACTATAGTAGTACTATTTTGGAGATAAAAAAAATAGTTGTAGAAAATAATGTTGAAAAAGTAATATTAGGTTTTCCTAAAAATATGAATAATACTATAGGAGAACGAGCACAAATTACTACTAATTATCAAAAAATGTTAGAAAGTGAAATTGGGATACCAGTTATACTGTTTGATGAGAGGCTAACTTCAGTGATATCTAATTCTCTAATGATTGAGGCTGATTTATCAAGAAAAAAAAGAAGGAAAAAAGTCGATGGCCTTGCGGCGCAAATTATTTTACAGGACTATTTGAATAAAGAGAGGAATGAGCAAAATGAATAAAGAAAATATCTTTAAGGTAATTGATAACGATGGTAAAGAAATAGAATTTGAAGTATTATTTACATTTGAATCAAATGAGACAAAGAAAAATTATATGGTTTATACTGATAATAGTAAAGATGAAGAGGGTAATATTAGAGTATTTGCTTCCGTGTTTAATCCTAGTGATGAACCACTTGAACTGCTTCCTATTGAGACTGAAAGAGAATGGAAAATAATTGAAACCATTTTGAAATCTATTCAAGAAGAAAATAAGAAGAAGGGAAATAAAAGTTAGTTTAGGGAGGAAATATGAAGAAGTTTAGAAATATCGCTATTGCTCTTTTAATCTTTTTTACAGCTATCGTCTTATTTTTAGGTCTTTACTATAATATTAATATGGCTAAAGTATCGGAAGATAGTACTTTAAAAGAGATTACAATCGAAGAAGGAAGCATTGACAGTATCGCAAATACTTTAAAAGAAAATAATTTGATTAAAAATATTACGATATTTAAAGTATACTTAAGGTTAACCAATAAGACTAATTTAAAAGCGGGTATTTATAATTTTTCAGAGAATATGGGGGTTAAGAAAATTGTAACCTTATTAGAAGAGGGATCGAATATTAATCCTGATGAAATTACTATAACTTTTAAAGAAGGAATAAACATTAGGACTGTGGCGAAATTAATAGCAAATAATACAGATAATACGTTTGATGATGTTATTAATAAAATAAAAGATACTAGTTATATTAATTCTTTAATTGACGAATATTGGTTTTTGACGGAGGATATTAAAAATGAAAATATATATTATCCTTTAGAAGGATATTTGTATCCTAATACGTATCGTTTTAATAGTCGTGAGGTATCTATCGAGGATGTTTTTAAAAAGATGTTAGACGAGACGGATAGACAGTTATCAAAGTATCGTAATGCTCTCGAGGGTGATAATTTATCTATTCATCAATTAATTACTTTAGCATCAATAGTTGAATTAGAAGGAGCTAAAGCTGATGATCGCAAGGCAGTAGCAGGTGTTTTTTATAATAGATTAAATTCCACTTCTTATCCTACTTTAGGTAGTGATGCGACAACTTATTATGCTTCGAAAATTGATGATTGGTCTTATAGTCTTACTAGTAAAGAATTAAATGATTGTACCAATATGTATAACACTAGATGTTCATCTAATACTGGCCTTCCAATAGGTCCAATATGTAATCCCAGTATTGAATCGATTGAAGCTACTATAAATCCTGAAAGTCATGAATATTATTTTTTTGTAGCGGATTGTCAGGGAAAAGTATATTTAACAAAGAATAGTATCGAACATGAAGAAATTATAGATAAATTAAGAAAAGATAATAATTGGTGTGCTTAATAAGCTTAACAAGAAACTTATTTTAAGTATTTCCTAATGAAATAGGCATGGTGAATGGTTACGGTCATAATATTTAAAATACTTGATAATATTAAACTCCATAAACCAATTTTAAACAAGCTAAAGATAATAAGACTGACGATCCGAATAATACCACCATATATGGTCCCTTTCATAGCTTCTTTAGAATATCCCATGCCGTTTAGACTACTGGTAAGTGGTGCCTGGATATAGTGAAGAATAAAAAATGGTGCTACAATTGGAATATATTTGAGTCCTAAAGTGGTATTGTATACTAGTTTTAAAGGTATTTCTGGAATGAAAATAAAAATCAAGGTCATAGGTATACCAATTAATAATGAAAAGAAAAGAGCTTGTTTAATCTTCTGTTTGGTGTAGCTACGATTGTTGTTACTGTAGCTATTAGATACAACTGGCAAAATAGAAGAGGATATGGCCATAGTAAAAAAGGATGGTAATAATAATAGAGGATAGACATAACCATTTATGATTCCATATTCTAAGGCAATATAATCAGTACTATAACCTACGAATTTTAAGATATTTGTTAGTATTATAGGTTCAAAAAAATAAGTAATAGATCCGATTAATCGTGATCCTGTGGTTGGTAATGATATTCCCATAATGTCTTTGATGGTAGCATTATCTCTCTTAAAATCGTCACGAAAGATTTTTTCTTTAGGAAGAAAAAGAATGAGAACAATAATTGATGATAATTCACTAACAATATTTATGAGAACAACAAAAGTGACCGCTACTACTAGACCAAAGGACATCATTTTGGCTACGATAGTTACTGTTAAGAGAAGTCTAACTAGTTGTTCAATAATATTTGATAAAGTGTTAGGAAAAACTTTTTCTTTACCAAAGAAGTATCCCTTGATAATACTTGATATACAAATAAAAGGAAGTGTTGCTCCAATAGCAATGATTGGATAATATGTATTTGCGTTATGTAGAAGATTATCAGATAGTATTTTAGCAACTATAAATAAAATACCAATGAGAAAAAGATTATAAATTAGAACTATGGGAATGAGTGGTAAAACAATTTTTTTGCTCTTTTTCTTTCTTTCAGAGACAAGTTTTGTAATCGCGGTAGGTAAACCGAGACTACATAAAGTAATAAAAAGATTGAAAGTGGGAAGAACTAACATATATAGGCTAATGCCTTCTGTTTTGATCGTTCTAGTAAGGGCGATTTTAATAATCATGCCAAGTATTTTAGTAATAAATCCACCCATAATTAATATAATTGTCGATTTGATAAACTTATTTTTCATAGTAAAATATATGAAAATAAAAAGAAAAAAGAAATATATTTTTATTATAAGTTATTTTTAATTTTAAGTAATATTAGTAAATGAATCAAAATAGATTCATTTTTTTGTATATTTTTTTTATAAAAATAAATACTATTATTGGTGATTCAAATGGATAAGAAGAAATATAAAGAAATAGTTGATAGAAATACACCCAAAGAAAACTATGTTAAAAATGCGATTATTGCCTTTTTGGTTGGAGGAGCATTAGGATCTCTTTCAGAACTACTTTTAAGATGTTACAGTCTTTGGTTTGAACTACCGAGAAAAGAATCGGGAGTATTAGTTGTATTAACTTTGATTTTAATATCATCAATTTTAACTGCTTGTGGTGTTTTTGATACACTAGTAACCAAAGTTAAAGCGGCTTTGATAATACCAATTACAGGATTTGCTCATTCGATGACATCGGCAGCTTTGGAATATAAAAATGAAGGATTAGTATTGGGAATAGGTTCAAATATTTTTAAATTAGCGGGGACAGTGATTCTATATGGTGTGGTATCAGTATATATTTTTGGAATACTTAGATTAATAGTTACGGGAGGTTAAAAATGACTACGAAATATAATAATGTCTATATAGATAGTACTTATACGATATGTGGAAATTATGAGAATGATGGTCCACTATCGAAATATTTTGATAAAAAATATGAAAAAGATTTATATTTTGGAGAAAAATCTTGGGAAAAAGCCGAAGTACATTTGCTAAAGGAAGCTAATGATAATTTGCTTAAAAAATCCAAATTAAAAGAAAGTGATATCGATTTGTTAATATCAGGGGATTTACAAAATCAGATTGCAGCAAGTGATTATATGGCAAGGGATTTTGATATTCCTTTTTTAGGAATATTTGAGGCATGTGCTACTATTGGTGAGGCTATATTACTGGGAAGTACTTTTATTGAAGGAAAATTTGCTAAAAAAGTTTTGTTATCAACTTCCAGTCATAATATGGCCGCTGAAAAACAATTTAGGAATCCGACAGAATATGGAACTCCCAAACCTAAAACAGCTACTTTTACGGTAACAGGAGCTGCTTCCATTCTTCTTACTGATAAAAAAGGAAAAATTCGCATAGAATCTTCGACAATTGGGAAAGTTAAAGATTTAGGAGTCACAGATGTCAATAATATGGGTGCAGTGATGGCCCCAGCGGCGGGAGATGTTATATATAATCATTTGAAAGATACTAAAAGAAAAGCGAGTTATTACGATTTGATTCTTACAGGTGATTTGGGTATCTATGGTAAAAATATTTTGCAAGATTATATGATGACTAGTTATAATATTGATTTATCAAAAAATTATAATGACTGCGGAACAATGATATATGATTTAGATCATCAACCGGTATTAGCGGGTGGTTCTGGACCTTCGTGTTCGGCATTAGTAGTTTTTGGATACATATATAAAGAAATGTTAAAGAAAACATTCAAAAAGGTATTAATTGTTCCAACAGGTGCAGTATTTTCTCCCACTTTTACTTTTCAAAAAGAGTCAATACCAAGTATGGCAAATGCAATAAGTTTGGAGGTAGTAGAATAATGACATATGTTTATGCGTTTCTTTTTTGTGGCCTTGTCTGTATGATTGCCCAATTGATTCTTGATAATACTAAATTGACACCAGGACATGTAACCAGTATTTTTGTCGTAATAGGAGCCGCTCTAGATATTTTTGGCCTCTATGATAAGATAGTACTGTATGCGGGGGCAGGAGCATTAATTCCCATAACTTCTTTTGGACATTTGTTAATTCATGGAGCAATGGATACGGCTTCTACTTTAGGACCATTAGGACTAGCTTTTGGAATTTTTGAGCTTACTTCAGCGGGGATTTCACTAGCAATATTTGCAGCCTTTGTTTTGGCTTTAATTTTAAAACCTCGACATTAGGAAAGAGAAAATCTTTCTTTTTTTTTCTTTTTATTGTATAATAAAAAAGAAGAAGGTGATGTATGTTTATTACTTCTAGTAATAATGAACATATTAAGGAAATTAATAAATTAAAAGAAAAAAAATATCGGGATAAGACTAATACTTTTTTGATTGAAGGTAAACATATTGTATTAGAAGCATATAAAGAAGGTTTAGTTAAAGAATTAATTTTAGAACAAGATGAACTTTTTCCTTTGAATTGTCCTACTACTTATGTAACTAAAGAGATTTTGAAAAAGTTATCTAGTATGGAAAGTTATTCTAAAATAATGGCTGTTACTGAAAAAATTAAAGAGAAACCGTTTGGAGAGAAATTACTAATTTTAGATGATATTCAAGATCCGGGAAATATGGGAACCATTATTAGATCAGCTTGTGCTTTTGGAATTGATACGATTGTGTTAAGTCCTAAAACAGTAGATTTATACAATCCTAAAGTTATCCGCTCCACGCAAGGCATGCTTTTTCACATTAATATTATTGTTAGAGAAATTGTACCATTTATTAAAGAGCTAAAGAAAGATAATTATAAAATAATAGGAACTAAAGTGACAGATGGTAATGATGTTAGATCTTCTAAAATTTACTCTCACTATGCTTTAGTGATTGGAAATGAAGGACAAGGAATAAGTATGGAAGTTAAAGATTTATGTAGTGAGTATTTATATATAAGAATGAATGAACAAGTAGAGAGCTTGAATGTTGCCGTTGCAACTTCTATCCTCTTATACGAACTTTATAACAAATAATGTCTCTTATTAAGATTGGCAAAATTGTAAATACTCATGGTATTAAAGGAGAACTTAGAATCTTGTCTAACTTTCCATATAAAGATAGTGTTTTTCAAAAAGGAATGATTATATATATTGATAGAAAAAATAAAGAGATTATAAATAGTTATCGAAAACATAAAAAATTTGATATGATTACTTTAGAAGGCTATAATAATATTAATGATGTTCTTAAGTATAAAGGAAAGATAGTGCATGCTGAAAGAAAAGATATAAAGCTTCCTACAAATTGTTACTTAGATGAACAGTTGCTTGGCTTGACAGTTATATATCAAAAACAAGAACATGGAATTATTAGTAAAATAGAAAGATATGATAATGTAGCAATATTGGTTGTAATTTATGAAAATAAGGAATATTTTCTTCCTTATAACAAAGAAATTATTGATCAATTCGATATGATTAATAGAAAAATATATATTAAGAATATTAAAGGTTTCTTTACTAAATAGGTGTTTGAATTATCTATTTTTACTTGCAATATAAGTTAATATTTAGTATAATAAAAATATAAAAAGAGTAAAGGAAGT
>ERZ1643251.1234-NODE-1234-length-30041-cov-15.691356_pt1 | contig 30041 bp, 26 predicted proteins | sample MGYA00579261_ERZ1643251 | MGnify/ENA primary metagenome ERZ1643251 (study PRJEB29033, sample SAMEA4952267) | chicken gut metagenome | biome: Broiler Chicken; feature: Gastrointestinal Tract; material: Caecum | place: Ireland | collected 2018 | study: Broiler... | reverse complement strand
ATCAAATAATTGGGGGCAGAGTTGGATAATTTGGGTTGTTGCGGGAGTTATGTTTCCTGCTATCGTTGCAATTACCAACGCCTTTGATAAAAAATCAAAATGAGAATAGAATGGCTATTATGCCCTATCTGTAAAAGTAAAACACGCCTTCAATTACGAGAAGATACCGAATTAAAGAATTTTCCCCTCTACTGCCCTAAATGCAAGCAGGAAACACTTATCAACGCAAAGGATTTACAGATAACCGTTATTCAAAAGCGGGAACACTAATCAAACTATGTAAGCCGCCGCATGGGTAATACCATAGCGGCTGTTTTCGTGCCTATCGGCTGTCTCTGTCAAAGGATTTCTTTCTCTGTCTCGGCGGGTTTCTCTGTCTCCCCTCCTGCGCTTTTGCAAGGAAAAGAATTTCGCTCCGTGCGCGGAACGACCAAAGACGCTGTCTTTGGATTCTGCCGCCTTTTTAAAGGCGGGCGAAATTTTACTTTCGGGCAGACGGTTTGCAAAGACATTCCGCTTTTTTTGCCCGACCGAAAGTTTCAGTTATCCCTACAATAGAAATTCAGCAAAGCTGCTTTCGGGTCAGGCAAGCAAAGAAATAATCGCACGACCTGCGCGTATTTGCAGCGCGGCAGCCCGCGCCGCGATTCACCGCGCGTTGGCACGCGCCACAATTTTTACATTAGAGGTTTCTTTTCTGCATAATATTTGGTATACTTAAAGGTAACCGAAAAACATAAGAAAACCTGTGGAGGAAAAACCTATGTTAGAAATTTTAAAAGCGATTATTCTCGGCATCGTCGAGGGCGTCACCGAGTGGCTGCCGATCAGCAGCACCGGCCATATGATTTTGGTCGATGAATTTATCCGCCTGAACGTCACGCCGGAATTTAAAGAGATGTTCCTGGTTGTCATTCAGCTCGGCGCGATTCTCGCCGTCGTGGTCATGTTCTGGAAAAAGCTTTGGCCGTTCGGCTGGAAAGAGAAAAAGCTGGAAATCAAAAAACCGATTTTCTCAATGTGGTTTAAAGTCATCGTGTCGTGCATTCCGGCGGCGGTCGTCGGTCTTTTGCTCGACGAAAAACTCAACGAGTGGTTTTATAATTGGCAGACCGTTTCGATTATGCTGATTTTGGTCGGTATCGTGTTCATCATCGTCGAAAATCAGAACAAAAAGAAAACACCGAAAATCAACTCCATTGCCGAAATCACCTATCCGATTGCGTTTTATATCGGCCTGTTTCAGTTAATCGCCGCCGTGTTCCCCGGCACTTCCCGCTCGGGCGCAACAATCGTCGGCGCGCTGGCGATCGGCGTTTCGCGCACGGTCGCCGCGGAATATACCTTCTTCTTGGCGGTGCCGGTTATGTTCGGCGCGAGCGCATTGAAACTCGTCAAATACGGCTTTGACTATACCGGTATGGAAATCGCAATTTTGCTCGTCGGCATGGTCGTCGCGTTTGTGGTTTCCGTGTTTATCATCAAATTCTTAATGGGCTATATCAAAAAGCACGACTTCAAAGTGTTCGGCTGGTACCGCATCGTGCTCGGCGCCATCGTGATCGGCTATTTTGCCATTCGCGCTTTGGTCGGATAAAAGAATTTTCCAAAAGGAAAGACCGAAATGAAAACGGAAGTGCTGCCCGCCTTTGCGGGTGAACATGAATTAAATACAGAAGCAATCGAAAAAGCCGGCGAACTGCTTCGCGCGGGCGAGGTCGTCGCAATCCCGACCGAAACGGTCTACGGCCTTGCTGCCAACGCCTATGACGGAAACGCGGTGTCGAAAATTTTTAAAGCCAAAGGCCGGCCGCAGGATAACCCGCTGATTGTGCATATCGCGAAAGTCGAAACGCTTTCGGACTTGGTTGCCGAAGTGCCAAAAGCCGCTAAAAAATTGGCGGCGGCGTTCTGGCCGGGTCCGCTGACGATGATTTTGCCGAAAAGCGAGAAAATCCCCGACGCAGTTTCCGCCGGACTTCCCACCGTCGCCGTGCGTATGCCGTCGCACCCGGTCGCACACGCTGTAATTGAAGCTGCGGGCGTGCCGCTTGCCGCGCCGAGCGCGAACCTTTCCGGCAGTCCCAGCCCCACCAACGCGAAATATGTGTTAGAGGATATGCATGACAGAATCCCGCTGATCTTGGACGGCGGCAGCAGCGCCGTCGGCGTGGAATCCACCGTCATTACGTTGGCAACCGCGCGCCCGCGCGTGCTTCGTCCGGGCGGGATTACCGTCGAACAGCTGCGCGCACTGCTCGGCGAAGTCGATGTGGACGACGCTGTTTTGCACAAATTGGCGGAGGGCGTGCGCGCCGCCTCGCCCGGGATGAAATATAAACACTATGCCCCGCGTGCCGACATCACGATCGTCAAAGGGAGCTTTGCAGAATTCCGCCGTTTCGTGGAAACCAAAGAAAAAGACGCGTTCGTGCTGTGTTTTGCGGGGGAGGAAAAGTATTTCCCCCACGCCGTGACTTATGGGCGCGAAGACGACGGGCTTTCGCAGGCGAACCGGCTGTTTGACGCGCTTCGCGAATTGGACGAGCAGGGGGCGAACACCGTGTATGCCCGCTGTCCGGCGCTTTCGGGGGTCGGGCTTGCGGTGTATAACCGCCTAATCCGCGCCGCCGGATTTAAAATTGTAGAAGCAGTTTGATTTTGCGGGTACGCGCTTTTCTCTCCCTCCGTCTTTTGCCTGCGGCAAAAGCCACCTCCCTTCGTCAGAGGGAGGAAAAGAAATCGGGAATTTGAGAGCGACCATAGATTTTATCGTGCATAAAAATCGTGCCCCCTCTGACGAGGGGGCTGTCGCACACCGTGCGACTGAGGGAGAGAGCACGACCGAATCATTCATGAATCCGTAGGGACAGCCCTTGCGGCTGTCCGCGCGCGTGCCAACGCGCTGTGAAAACGCGCAGACAGCGCGATTTTTCCGTTCTTTCCCGACCCGGTATTACCTTTGCTGAAATCTTGCGGGCGGGCACGGAGACCCGCCCCTACAAAAAACAGTTGAGCCGATGTCGGGAGGACAAGGCTGTTTTTATTACAAAGTAGAAGCCGCGATTTGCCGCGCGGCAGCCCGCGCCGCGATTCGACGTGCCCGGCGGCACCGCGCCTTTGTCCCACAATACAAGTGAGCAGATACCGGCCAAAAAAAGTAAAGACGATCACGCACTGCCTACGCGATTCGGTGTGCCCGGCGGCACCGCGCCTTTGTCCCACAATACAAGTGAGCAGATACCGGCCAAAAAAATAAAGACGATCACGCACTGCCTACGCGATTCGGTGTGCCCGGCGGCACAAAAGGAGTTCGTTATAAATGGAGATTATCGGGATTACCGGCCAAATCGGCGCCGGAAAAAGTACAGTCTGCGCAAGCTTGCGCAAACGCGGCTATACCCATATCGACGCGGACGCCGTCGCAAAATCCCTTTATGTCCCCGGCGGCCCGCTTTTAGAAAAACTTGCCGAAATCTTCGGCAGTCAAATTTTAACTACAACAGGGGAGCTCGACAAAAAAGCCCTCGCGGCGATTGCTTTTTCTTCACCCGAACGCACCAAACAGCTTAACGACGCGGTGCACCCGGCGGTGACCGAAAAAATCCGCCAAAACTTGCAAACCTTGCTTGAATCCGGGGCGAAATGGGTTATAATAGAAGCGATAGCCTTGTTTGAAAGCGGTGAAAACGCGCTTTGCGACCGAACGGTCGGCGTGATTGCGCCGGAAGAAGTGCGCCTTTCCCGCGTTATGGCGCGCGACGGGCTGACAAAAGAAGAAGCGCTGTTTCGCATCCGTTCCCAAAAGCCCGAATCGTTTTTCACCGAACATTGCGACTGCGTTTTGCGCAATTATCCGCCCTACGATTTGGAAGAAGAAATACAGAGGATTTTCCCGTTATGAACAAACGAAAACAAAAAGCATGGGCGAAATTCGGCTTGCTGGTGCTCGTGTTCGCGCTCGTAATCGGCGTTGCCGTATTTTTCGGCATGAACACCATCTACAAAGCCGTTTACCCAATGGATTACAGCTTTGAAATCGACAAATATGCCGACGAATACGACGTCCCGCGGGCGCTGATGTATGCGGTAATACATACCGAAAGCGGCTTTGACCCGGACGCGGTTTCCGACGCGGGCGCGCTCGGGCTTACGCAGATTACGCCCGAAACATTCGAGTGGCTTCAAACCAAAACCGGCGAAACCTATTCGAAAGAAGCGCTCCACGACCCCGACGTTTCGGTCGAATACGGCGCGCTGTTTTACAGCCTGCTTTTGGAAGAATTCGGCAACGACCCGAAAACCGCCGCCGCGGCCTACCACGCCGGGCGCGGGCAGGTGAACCGCTGGCTGCAAAACCCCGATTATTCCGAAAACGGCGTCACGCTCGACGTGATTCCGACCAAAGATACAAACCATTATGTCCACAAGGTTTTAAAAGCCATGGACATTTACAGCAATCTCTATGAAAAGGAGCTGACAGAAGATGTCTGAAAAGACCGAGGTTGAACGCCTCAAAGAAAAATTATTTTATCAACCGAAACACGCGTGCGAAATTGTGAGCGCCGAAGAAGTCGCAAACGCCGACCGGTTTTGCGAAGGCTATAAAGCGTTCTTAAACGCCGCGAAAACCGAGCGCGAAGCCGTGACCTATATGGAAGAAACGGCAAGAGCACTGGGCTTTACCGAATATGACCGCGACAAAAAATATGCCCCCGGCGACAAAGTTTTTTACAACAACCGCGGCAAAGCGATTGTGCTCGCCGTCATGGGTAAAAAACCGCTGCGCGAGGGCGTGCGCCTTTCCGCGGCGCATATCGATTCCCCGCGCCTGGACTTAAAACCCAACCCGCTGTATGAGGACTCTGCAATGGCATTGTTCAAAACCCATTACTACGGCGGAATTAAAAAATACCAGTGGACCTGCATTCCGCTGTCGCTGCACGGCGTGATTATTAAGAAAGACGGCGAAAGCGTCAAAGTCAACATCGGCGAAGACGCCGGCGACCCGCAGTTTGTCGTCACCGATTTGCTGCCGCATTTGGCGGCCGAGCAGATGAAGCGGAAACTTTCCGACGGCGTGCGCGGTGAAGAACTCAACGTCTTGGTCGGCAGCCGTCCGTTCTGCGCCGACGAGGGCAGCGAAAAAGTGAAACTGAATATTTTGCAGATTCTGTTCGAGAAATACGGCGTGACCGAGGGCGATTTCTTAAGCGCCGAACTCGAAGCCGTGCCCGCATTCCCGGCGCGCGACATCGGTTTGGACCGCAGCATGATCGGCGCTTACGGGCACGATGACCGCGTTTGCGCGTATCCGGCAGCGGAAGCGATTTTCGCCGTCAAGGACCCGGATTACACGCTCGTCACCTGCCTTACGGATAAAGAGGAAATCGGCTCCGAGGGCAACACCGGCTTAAATTCTTCTTATCTTCGTTATTTCATCGCGGACCTCGCGAAATCCGCCGGGGAAGATTACCACACCGTGCTTTCACATACCCGCTGCCTGTCGGCGGACGTCAACGCGGCGTTTGACCCGACATTCCCGGATGTTTCCGAGCGCATGAACGCGTCGTTTATCAACAACGGCGTTGCGATTATGAAATACACCGGCTCCCGCGGCAAAGGCGGCACGTCCGATGCGTCCGCGGAATTCATGGGCGAAGTGCGCCGCCTGCTCGACCGCGAAGGCGTGGTTTGGCAGTGCTGTGAACTCGGCAAAGTCGACGCCGGCGGCGGCGGAACCGTCGCGATGTATCTCGCGTCGCTGAATATGGACGTTGTGGACCTCGGCGTGCCGGTGCTTTCGATGCACTCGCCGTTTGAAGTGGTTTCAAAGCTCGACGTCTATATGGCTTACCGCGCGTTCAAGGCATTCTTTGAAGAGAAATAATCAAAACAGCTTTCCGCGCGGCTTAAACGCGTCCCGAAAGCAACCCGAAAAACTTGCTTTATAACACGAGCGGTTAAAAATTAACTACAAAAAATCAAAAAAGAACTCCCGGTATCCGTGATAAGATACCGGGAGCTGTTTTGTCCTACAATACAAGTGAGCAGATATCGGGCTAAAAGAATCAAGATAAAATCGCGCTGCCTGCGCGATTGGGGAACCCCCGGCGAGGGTTCCCCACGCCAAAACAGTCCCCCGGACTGTTTTGGCGACCTTCCTGCGCTTATCAAAAAAAGAGTTTTCGCTCCGTGCGCGGAGCGACCAAAGACCCTGTCTTTGGAATCTGCCGCCTTTGAAAAGGCGGGCGAAACATTTATTGCTTGATATCAGAAGTCGATACCGGTCTTGCAAAGAAAAGATTTTTTACACTACCTCCGCGAAACCGATACCGGCCTTAAAAAGAAAAGACTGCCGCACACTGCCTACGCGATTCGGTGTGCCCGCGGCACCTCGGTTCGGTGCACGGCGGCCCGCGCCCGGAATCTGCAGTTTAAGAAACCGGTCGATACCGGCCTTGCAAGGAAAAGATTACTCCACACTACCTACGCGAGGTCGATACCGGCCTTACACAGTAAAGACAATCGCACACTACCTACGCGATTCGCTGCACGGCGGCCCGTGCTCAGCTTTTTTCGGTGGAGCGAATCGTGAAGTCCGCGGTCAAAACCAGCGCACCGCAGTCGCGCACATAACTGCTGTTGTAACAGTGGCTCGAAACGATTTTCATCGACGACGAAAACAACAGCTTTGTGAACACACGGTCGAAAATTTCAAAACACGTGAGCGCGCCGGATTCATACGGCACGAAAATCGACGTTTTAATTACCGTGTCGGCAATGCGGTTTTTGGAAAGCACCTGCGAACCGTCCTGGTTGTAAATTGTCAGCTGTTCGCCGATGGTGGTCTTGTCCGTCGTGAACGCAACAATCGGCTTGTCGACAGGGTAAGGCTTGATGTCGTTTTCATAAGCCAGCGTAAAGGTGATGTCCGAAAAGGCTTCGTCCGCCGTAAAATCGCTGACAAGCTGCTGTAAATGTCCGCTTGCTGCAAGCATTTATTTCACCTCACAAACTTCTTTGACGACCGCCCAAAAATAATAGGGCTTGTCGCCTTTTAAGATTTTTTCCGCACGCTGAATGAGATAAGCTTTTCCGTCGGCGTCGGTAATCCGCGCTTTTCTCGAAAGCTTCGTCACGTCGTGGTCGTGCGGCCCGATATATAAGTAAAGCCCGCTTGTGTCACGCCCGATTTCGGTGTAAGCGCCCTCCAAATACATTTTGTTTTTGTAGCGCAGCGGCTGTAAAAACGCGCGAAAAACCGGCGAGTTCCAGCCCTCGTCCGAAAGAAAGACACTGCGGCCGTATTTTTGAAATACCCCGTTCATGCGCCGACCTGCTCGAAAACAAAATCGTCGTCACGAAAGAAGCGCGCCGCGGTTGTAAGCGCCGAGTCCTGTAACCGCTTGGCGCTTTCGAGCGCCGCCGTCGGGTCAAGTGAGGCGGAAACGTCACCGGCTTTGTAGGAAGTCTCGCCGTTCAGCGTTTCGGAAGCCCGCAGGCGAAGCCTGTAAAGGCAAACGCACGCGAGCGCGTCAATCACCGCGGGTTCGTCGGCGTATTCGGGGGCTTTGAGGCGTTCGGAATATTCGGCGCACGCCACCGCCGCTATGGGCATCGCCTCGTCGAGCGTGTCGAGTTCGAGCCCCGAAAAGCGGCGAAGATGGGTGCAAACGGCAACCACATCAATCATAAAGCGGCCTCCTTACGCGAGCACCTTTGCCGCGTCGGTGTAAATTTTCGCGAAGCCGGAAATCTGGGTGATTGCGGCGCGCTCTAACTGACGGTCAATCAGCTTGTCGTATTCGGTCATAATGCCGCCCGCCTGGACCATTTCGAGCGCGCAGGTTTTGTCAAGACCGATAAGCTTGCCCGCCGGAACAGCGCTGCTCTTCAAGAGATTTGCGCCGAGCGGGGTGACGATTTTGCCGGTGCCGTGGAACGAAAGACCCGCCGTGCCGTCACGCATTTCGGAAAGTTTCAGAATGGCCGCCGCCATGTCGGGGGAAGCAATCATCGTGTTGAGCTGATAGGGGTCAAAGGTGTTCCAGAAATCGACCAAATCGTTATAGGTAAGCGCTTCGCCCGCCATGTCGACAACCGGCGCTTCGTTGCTGTTGCCGTCGCCCTTTTCAAGAACGCTTACAGCGTCTTTCAACTGCGTGCGTGCAATGTAGGCGCCGATTTGGCGAAGCGTTACCGTGAACAGGTCAAGTCTCTGGAAGCGCAAAGCTTCGTAAGACGCAACCAGCATTCTGCCGCGCTTTTTGAGCTGTACCAGATTTTCCTGGGTGTGGACGTTGGTTTCGGGAATCGTTGCACCCTCTTCGGTTTCCTGCAATTCTTTTTCGGATTCGGTCGGGACGGAAGCAATCGTTCGATAGTCCATGCCGTTGATGTCGGTTTTGCAAGCGACGATATACGGCAAAAGGTCGGCTTCTTCCTGCCCCTTGCGGACGGCGCGCGCGACATATTCCGGGAACAGCGCCGCGCTGTCGGAAGTCTGGAAGAATTTTTCCACGCAGTCGCTTGCCGCCCCGTGGATTTTGATGTCGAAGCGTTTAAGCTGGCGTTCAAAAGCGTCTAAGCCCTCAAGCGCCGTGCCTTTGTAGTTTTCGGAAGGGTCTACGCTTTCAAGCTCGGCGGTAAAACCCTTGCGCGAAGAATATAAGCCTTTGTCGAGTCGGATGGTTTCAAAATTAGCCATTGTTTTAAATCCTTTCTGTTTAAAATTTGAATTGTTCGTTTTGCGGCGTTTTGGTTTCGCCCGCCGCAAGAAACGGGCGAAGCGAAACCGCGGTTTTTTCGTGTTCGGCAGAAAGCGCCTTGTTGAGCGCTTTCAAATCCGCAACCGAAAGCCCGCGGCAAAGCGTCTCCGCCACACGGTTGTCTAAAGCGGGCATGACTTTCGCAAAGCCCTTGACCGCGGTTTCGCAAAGCTGGGCGTGATAGGCCCTGCCGTTTTCGGCGTCTTCGCGGACGGATTCGAGGTAGTCGGAAATTGTCTGCGCCTCTTTTTTGCTTAATACGACCTGTTCGCCCGCGTCTGAGAAAAGGCGGGTTTTGAGCGTCCCGAAGTCCTCAAAGCCCTTGGTCACACCGGCGTTTTTCTGCGCCGGAACCGCGACGAACGACCACTCGTAAGCGTCGGTCGGGTTTTCGAGCACAAAGTGGCAAAGCTTTCCGTTATAGCTTTTGCCGCGGCGGTGCTTGCAGGGCGTTTTGCGCGCGTCCGCGCCGCAAACGGAGCAAATGCAGGAAGCGACCGCACAGCCGACAGACACCTCTTTTTTAATGCCTGCGCCGATTTCCGCAATCAGCTCTTCGTTTTTCGGAAGTCTCGGCATATAGCAGTAGGCTTTTAAATAGGTGTAAGGTTCGCCGAGCGACGTCACCTTTTCGGGGTCGGTGACGACTTCGGTTTGAAAGGTGCGCGCGCTTTGGTCGTCGCTGTCCATGCTGTGGTTTTTAATCGCGGTTTTGCCCTCAAACAGGGGCGCGAGTTTTTTCAGCGCGTCGACCGAAAAGCGTTCAAAATCGCGGTCCACCTCGTTGTCACAAAGCACCACCGAAAACACAAATACCTCGTCTTCTGTTAGGGGCGTTTGCGTGTAGCGGTTGATTTTTTCAAGCATTTCCGGCGTAACGCCTGTGTCGGTTGTTTTGCTTTTTAATGTTTTTTGCATAGGCGTCCTCCTTTCTTAATTTTCTTTTCCGGTCTCGCCGATAGACTGCAAAATTTCCTTGGTCTGCGCGTCCAAATGGCGGGCGGTTGCCTCGTCCACGGTGTCTTTTAAGGTAATGTCGTCCCAAAGGATTTCGAGCGGCGCGGTGCAGCCGAATGCGCGCAGATGCTTTCGGCAAACGGCGTCAATGACCGGCGTTAAAATCCGGCGGTACTGTTCAAGCTCCGTGGTGAGAATATCCGCCTGCTGGGAAGCCATGCGCTCGGTCGTTGACCACGAAAGCCCCAAAAGAAACGGCGGCAGGGAAAGCTTCGCCACGATTTGTTCAAGCATTTGGCGCACCGGCACCTCGCTGTCTAAAATCTGATTGTCCGCGCCGATGACTTTGATGTCCACATCGCCGACCGCGACAAAATCTTTCGCTTCGCGGCTGCGCATCGCGTCGCCCCATTCGGAAGCAATCTGCATGGCGCGCTCTCTTGTGTAGGCGTGCGCGTCGTCCGACGGTTTATAAGTCACCGCGAACCGCACGTTGCCCACGCGCTCCCAGTTTTGCCCGATGGCGTTATAGATTTTTAAAAGAATCGAGCTTACAAACGGCAGGCCCTCTAAAAGCGAAGTGCCGTAAACCGCGCCGGGGCGCGGGTGCAGCGTCGCCGTGAGAAAATTCTCTTGGTAGGGGACGGGTTTCCCCGAAAGGCCGTCGTTCAAAAGCACCTCGGGCACGCGAAAATCCGTTTTGCCGCGGCGCAGAAGATAGCTTTTGTGCGGCGCGTTGTAAAGATATTGTATAGCGCCGGTTTCGTCGGGGAGCATTTCCGCAACCGCCGTGCCGTAGGTGAGGAGCTGTTCAAAGAAATTGTCTAAAAACGACTGAAGCGACCGCCCCGCGCTGTCGGAGGGGACGTGCGCGAGAAAATCATCGAGCACGCCCTGAAACCGCGCGTCTGTGCAAACCACCTGAAACCCGCCGGTAAGCCGAATCAGCTTATAAATCGCGGTGTCGACAATCGGAATCGCTTCCCGAAGCGCACAAAATAAGTCGCCCTGCACCGCCGGGGGCGGGGTGTAAGCCCAAAGCGCGCCGAACGGGCGTGCCGGACTTTCGCCGCCGACGGCGAGCGCGGGTTTTTGCGGCGAAGACGCTTTTTGTTTGGTTTTTCTCAAAGCCAAAAATCAGCACCTCCTTTCTCTTGGAATCGCGACCGCAAAGAAGTCGTCCGCCGGCGACTGCAAAACGGTCGAAACAAAATAGCGCATATCGTCCATCGCGTGGTCGTTTTCCTTTTTCACCGCGTCGTATTTCGCGCTTTCGTCCCAGCGGTAAAGGGAAAATTCACGAACAATGTCCGGGCAGTTTCGGCAAATGCGGATTTGCCCGCTTTTAAGCGCGTCCGACGTGCGGCGAATGCCGCCGAGCACATCGTTTTGCGCGCGCCGCACCCGAAATTTGCCGTGGCGGCGGATACACTCAATAAACGAAGCCGCAGACGGGTCTACAATCACGCAGTCCACCTTTTTCGAGCCGACAAGCGTGCAAAGCGAACGGTAATATTCCTCGTCGGTCATTTGAAAGCCTTTTTGCTTTGAACTGTGGTAGAACTCGTCTATGCGGTACCATACCCCTTCTTTTCGTCCCCAAAGTCCCATCGAAGTGGGGTTGACGGTTCCGTAGTCACACGAGACGATGAAGCGGTCAAAGCCCTGCGGCGCGTCGCAGAGCATGGTTTCGTTGAAAAAAGGGTAAACAAGCCCGTCACACGCGACCCATTCGCCTTCGACAAAGCGGCGGTAAAAAGCGCCGCTGTAAAGGTGGCGGTAGCGTTCGAGCATATCGGGGGAAAGCGAGGGGTTGTCCTCCATTTTGAAGTGGAGATATAAACAGTTTTTCTCCTCGCGCTTTAAAATCCATTCCTTGTAAAACCAGTGGGCGGGGTGTTCGGGGTTGCAGTTAAACCAAAGCCGCGAACCTTCGACCGAACAGCGGGCAATCGCCTGTTCGCAAAACGACCGCGGCATCAGCGCGGCTTCGTCGAGCATCACCCCCGCGAGCGTCATGCCCTGAATGAGCGCGGCGGAACTTTCGTCGCGCCCGCCGAACAAATAAAATCGGTTGGTGCGCCCGTGGAGAGTGATTTCTAAAACATTCGCGGCGCGGCGTTCGGTAAAGGTAAACCCGAGATTTTTTAAAATCGGTAAAAGCGGCGTTACAACATTGCGCCGCAGACCCGTAATCGTCTTGCCGCAAAGGGCAAACGACTGTTCCGAAAAGCGGTAAAATGCCCAAAAGACAAACGAAAGCGACATGCAAACGGTTTTGCCGCTGCGCACCGCGCCGTCACAGATAATCGCGTCACGGTCGCGGTGGGGACTTTGCGCGCACCACCAGGTGAGCAGCTCCAACTGCTTTTGCGAAAAGGTTTTGAATTGCGAATTACTCATTCGTCCGCCTCCCCATAGGTTTTCAGCGCTTTTGCCGAGGCCTCGAGCGCCGCGTAAAACGGCAGGGCGCCGTCCGTGTTGCCGCCCAATAGTTCCGAAAGCCGGTCAAGCGCTTTTTGCCGGTCGAAAAATTTAATTTCGAGGCCGCCCGCTTTCGGGCGCTTGATTTCCGACACCAAAAACAAGTCGAGCGTTTCCGGGTCTAACGGCGCGTCACCGTCGCTTGTCAGCAGCAGGCGCACCGCGTCGGCAACCGAGCCGAACGCCAGCCGCCGGTATCCGGCAATCAATTCCGCTTTGGTCGCTTCGGTTTCCTGCTCTAAAGCGTGCAAATACTTTTGAATGTTCGGATTTCCGAGTAAGCGCGCGGCGGCGGTTTCGGGAAAAACCGAAAAGCCCGCGGCGGCTGCCGCCTCCCGCCCGTTGCGCGTCCGCGCAAAATGCCGGCAAAACGCCTGTTGTTTTTTGGTGAGTTTCTCTTTCATAAAATGCCTCCGTTTGGATTGGATTTGTAAAACTCGTTTCACAAAAAGTGCCAAGCGCGTGTATTTGTCCGGGAAAATCAGGCAACACTTTTCTTTGAAATGTTGATTATCGCCGCGCGCGCCCCGATAACGCACAGTTCTTTTATTTTCAAAGCTTTTTCGAGGCAAAAAAATCCCGCTTTTCCGTTGACAAGCGGGAAAAGCGGGGGTACAATCGAAACATTCCGGCGGCACTTTTGCCGCCTTGCGACAGATCGTAAAGGAAAACACAGGTTTGAAACGGAGGTGGCCGAAATGGGTCGGCTGATTAAATTTGCCAAGCCCTATTTTTGGCAGTCGATTCTCTGCCCGTTTTTGATGGTCGGCGAAGTGGTGATGGAACTGCTCATTCCGCTTTACATGGGCAAAATCGTCGACGTCGGCATTCAAAACGGCGATATGCACTATGTGCTTTTGACCGGCGGGAAAATGATTTTGATGGCGGCGTTTTCGCTGTTTTGCGGCGGACTTGCGGCAAGACTCGCGGCGGTGGCGAGCATGGGGCTCGGCGCGCGGGTGCGCGAAGCGATGTTTAAAAAGCTGCAAACTTTTTCCTTTTCCAATATTGACAAATTCAGCACGGCGTCATTGGTCACGCGCATGACGACCGACGTCACCACCATTCAGAATATGTACCAAATGCTTTTGCGGATTTTCTTCCGCGCCCCGATGCAGTTTGTGTTCGCGCTGGTGTTGAGCTTCCGGATTAACCACGAGGTTTCTTCGGTGTTTTTCTATGTTATTCCGCTGATTCTTGTGACGCTCGCGATTTTCGCGCCGGTCGCTTATAAGCGGTTTAAGCGCATGTTTAAAATGTTTGACGGACTGAATGCCTCGGTCCAGGAAAACCTGATTGCCATTCGCGTGGTCAAGGCGTTTGTCCGCGGCGACTATGAAAAGAAAAAGTTTAAAAAGGCGAACGACGACTTAATGGCCGCCGCCATTTCCGCCGAAAAGCTGATGGTGCTCGCCCAGCCGATGATGATGCTGGTGCTGTTCGGCACGATTTTGACCATTGCGTTTTTAAGCTCCAAATTCATTGTCGCGGGTCAAATGGAAATCGGCAACTTCGCGGCGATTCTCACTTACGTCATGCAGATTTTGTTCTCGGTCATTATGATTGCGATGATTTTCGTCAACTACGTCATGTCGCGCGCTTCGGTTTCGCGTATCGAAGAAGTGCTCGACGAAGTGCCGGACATCAACGACGACCACGCCGACCGTGCGCTTAAAGTGGCAAACGGCGAAATTGAATTTCGCGACGTCAGCTTTAAATATAATGAAAACGGCAAACGCAACGTGGTCGACCACGCAAGTTTTGTGATTCATTCCGGCGAAACCGTGGGCGTCATCGGCGGCACGGGCAGCGCGAAAACCACGCTCGTAAGCCTGATTCCCCGCCTTTACGATGTTACAAGCGGCGAGGTGCTCGTCGCGGGGCACAACGTGAAAGACTACACGATTGAAGAACTGCGCGAAAGCGTGAGCATGGTTTTGCAAAACAATGTGCTGTTTTCCGGCACAATTCTCGATAATCTTCGCTGGGGCGACGAAAACGCTTCCGAAGAAGAGGTCGTGGCGGCGTGCAAAGCGGCGCAGGCGCACGATTTTATTATGAGTTTCCCCGACGGCTACCAAACGGATTTGGGGCAGGGCGGCGTGAATGTGTCCGGCGGTCAGAAACAGCGCCTTTGCATTGCGCGCGCACTTTTAAAGAAGCCGAAAATTCTGATTTTGGACGACTCCACGAGCGCGGTCGATACGTTTACAGATTCCAAAATCCGCGAAGCGTTCCGCAATGATTTCCCGAACACAACAAAACTCATCATTGCCCAGCGAATCAGCTCCGTGCAGGAAGCGGATAAAATTTTAGTGCTCGAAAACGGCAGAATCGCCGATATGGGCACGCACGAAGAACTGCTCGAACGCAGTCCGATTTACAGCGAGGTTTACCATTCTCAGCAAAAGGGAACGGTCGAAGAACCCGAGGGAGGTGACGGCGCATGCCAGGTCCAGGAATGAAACGCGGCGGCCCGGGCGGGCACCGTTTCCAAAAGCCCAAAAATGTGAAAAAGACCGTTTTGCGCCTGTTCGGCTACCTGTCGAAACGTAAATGGCTGTTGATTCTTGTGGTTGTTATGGTGCTTTTGAGCACGCTCGGCATGGTTTCGGCGTCTTACTTTATCCGCGTGATTGTCGACGATTATTTACAGCCGATGTTGACCGCGGGCCCGGAAAACACAGACTTCGGGCCGCTGATTCACATGCTTTTGCGCATGGCGGTTTTGTTCGCCCTGAGTGCGGCGGCGTCTTACGGCTACGCGCGGATTATGCTGATTCTTTCCCAGTCCACGGTCAATATTATCCGCCGCGATTTGTTCGACGTGATGCAGGATTTGCCGATTTCCTATTTCGACACCCACACCCACGGGGAATTGATGAGCCGCTACACCAACGACGTCGACACCGTCCGCAACTTTTTAAGCATGGGCTTTGTCCAGACGATTTCGTCGCTTGTGTCGGTTGTCGCCACATTCGGCATGATGCTGTTTTTAAGCTTCCGCTTAACCGTTTTGATGCTTGTCGCCATTGCGGTGATGCTGGTCATCATTAAAAAGATGGGCGGCAAAAGCTCGCGCTATTTCCGCGCACAGCAAAAAGCGCTCGGCGCGGCAAACGGCTTTATTGAAGAAACGATTGAAGGGCAAAAGGTCGTCAAGGTCTTTAACCACGAGCAAAAATCGATTGAGGCGTTTTCCGTCCTCAACGACGAACTGCAAAACGCGGCGACCAGCGCCAACACCTACGCCAGCGCCTTAATGCCGATTATGGGCAACTTCTCCCACGTGGTTTACGCGGCAATCGCGGCGGCGGGCGGCGTGTTTGTCATCGGCAACACGCTTTCCGTGGGCACGGTGCTTTCGTTTTTGCAATACACCCGCTCCTTTACCCAGCCGCTGACCAACCTTTCCCAGCAGTTCAACAACATTTTGTCGGCGCTTGCCGGTGCGGAACGCATTTTCGACGTCATTGACCAAAAACCCGAAACCGACGACGGTTATGTGACGCTGGTCAACGCGAAATATAATGAAAACGGCGAGCTTACCGAGTGCCCCGAGCACACAGGCCTTTGGGCGTGGAAGCACAAACACACCGCCGACGGCTCCGTCACCTATAAAAAGCTGGAAGGCGACGTGGAGTTTGAGCACGTCACCTTTAGCTACGACGGCAAAAAGACCGTTTTAAACGACATTTCGCTTTATGCGAAACCCGGCCAGAAAATCGCGTTTGTCGGCTCAACGGGTGCCGGCAAAACGACGATTACCAATTTGCTCAACCGGTTTTATGAAATTCAGGACGGCAAAATCCGCTACGACGGCATCAACATTCAGAAAATCAAAAAAGCCGATTTGCGCCGTTCGCTCGCAATGGTGTTGCAGGACACCCACCTGTTTACCGGCACCGTCGAAGACAATATCCGCTACGGCAATTTGGACGCCACCCACGAACAGATTGTCGAAGCGGCGAAGCTTGCCAACGCCGACGATTTCATCACCCGCCTGCCGCAGGGCTACGACACGGTGATTACCGGTGACGGCGCGAACCTTTCGCAAGGCCAGCGCCAGCTTTTGGCGATTGCGCGCGCCGCGGTTGCCGACCCGCCGGTTTTGGTGCTTGACGAAGCGACCTCTTCGATTGACACGCGCACCGAGCATTTGATTGAACAAGGTATGGACAAATTGATGCAGGGGCGCACGGTGTTCGTCATTGCGCACAGGCTTTCTACCGTCCGCAACGCCGACGCGATTATGGTGCTTGAGCACGGCGAAATTATCGAGCGCGGCGACCACGACGACCTGCTTCGCCAAAAGGGCAAATATTATCAGCTTTATACCGGTCAGTTTGAGCTGACATAAGCAAAAAATAAGTTTTAGATGATTTTTAACCGTTCCCGCTCGGGCAAAATTTCCGGGCGGGAACAAAGTTTGTGCGAAACAGGCAACAAAGCATTCTCATTCTTGACATCTTTATACAAAAGATATAAAATAATATGGATAATATACATGCGGAAATGTGTGTTATCCATGCTATTTTTTATTTCCCTGAAATATTGATTTCTAAAACAATCTTACGAAACACAAGGAGGTGCAACACTTTTTGGATCCGATAGTTATTGCAGTTATCGCAGCCGTCGCGGCAGCGGTGGTGTTCGGCGTGCTCGGCTTTATTATCGGCGGCCAGCATCGTAAAAAGGTCGCGGAAGCGGCAATCGGCTCCGCAACGGAAGAAGCGGCGCGGATTGTCAACCAGGCCGTTCAGACCGCCGAAAACAAACGCAAGGAAACCATTTTGGAGGCGAAAGACGAAGCCCACCGGTTAATTTCCGAAGCGGAAAAAGAAACCAAGGAACGCCGCGCCGAAGTCCAGCGCCAGGAACGACGACTGATTCAAAAAGAAGAAACGCTCGACAAAAAAGTCGACGCGATGGAAAAGAAGGAAGAAGCACTCAGCGAAAAACTGAAAGAAGCCGACGCAAAACTTGTTGAGGTGGAACAGATTAAAAAGAGCCAGTTTGATATGCTTGAGAAAATCTCCGGCTTTACCAAAGAACAGGCAAAGGCATTGCTTTTGCAAAATCTGGACGAAGAGCTTACCCACGACAAAGCCGTCCGGATTATGGATTATGAACAGCGCACCAAAGACGAGGCGGACGCACTCGCGCGTGAAATCATCACAACCGCCATTCAGCGCTGTGCCGCGGACCACGCTTCCGAAGCGACAGTGTCCGTTGTTTCCCTGCCTAACGACGAAATGAAGGGCAGAATCATCGGCCGTGAAGGTCGAAACATCCGCACGCTCGAAACCATTACCGGCGTGGATCTCATTATCGACGACACACCCGAAGCGATTACCGTTTCCAGCTTTGAACCCGTGCGCCGTGAAATTGCGCGGCTGACGCTTGAAAAGCTGATTTCCGACGGGCGCATTCACCCGGCGCGCATTGAAGAAATGTATGAAAAAGCCAAGCGCGAGGTCGAACAGACCATTCGCCAGACCGGCGAACGCGCGGTGATTGACGCGGGCGTCAACAGCATTCACCCCGAGCTTGTGAAGTTGCTCGGCAAACTGAAATACAGAACCAGCTACGGGCAAAACGTGCTCAACCATTCGTTGGAAGTTTCCTATCTTGCCGGCCTTATGGCGGCGGAAATCGGCGCAGACGTAAAAACCGCAAAGCGCGCAGGGCTTCTGCACGACATCGGCAAAGCGCTTGACCGTGAGTTTGAAGGTTCGCACATCGACCTCGGTGTCGAATACGCCAAGAAATACCGTGAAAACGACCAGGTCGTTCACGCCATTGCGGCGCACCACGGCGATATTGAGGCGAAAACCATTGTTGCTTGTCTTGTGCAGGCGGCGGACGCGATTTCCGCAGCGCGTCCCGGCGCACGCCGTGAAAACGTGCAGAATTACATCAAACGCCTTGAAAAACTGGAAGAAATTGCAACCTCTTTTGACGGCGTGGAAAAATCCTTTGCCATTCAGGCGGGCCGCGAAGTCCGCATCATGGTGAAGCCCGACGTTGTGTCCGATGACCAAATGACCATCATCGCCCACGACGTGGTGAAAAAGATTGAGGATGAACTGGAATACCCGGGGCAAATCAAGGTACATATTATCCGCGAAAACCGGGCAATCGAATACGCAAAATAAACTTTACGGGGGCCCTGATTCTGTTTTGGAGTCAGGGCCGGTGCCTTTTTCAAACCTTTTACGTTTATGAACAATACGTTTTGGAATTTACTGTTTATCGGCGACGTGGTCGCGCAGGCGGGCTGTGACAAGCTCAAAGCCGCGCTCCCCGCGCTCAAACGCGAAAAACAAATCGACATTTGTATCGCCAACGGCGAAAACTCGGCGCAGGGCAACGGCATGACGCCCGACTCCGCCGAACAGCTGTTCTCGGCAGGCGTCGATTTTATCACCGGCGGGAATCACACCTTCCGGCGGCGGGAAATTTATGATTATCTCGACAATTCTCTTTCCGTCTGCCGCCCCGCCAACTATAAATCCGACTGTCCCGGGCGCGGCTTTGCCGTGCTCGATAAAGGCTTTGTCCGTGTCGGCGTTGTGAACGTCCTCGGCACGGTCTATCTCGAACCGCTCCGCAATCCGTTTGACTGCGTCGATGAGGCGATCGCCGCGCTGTCGGACGAAGCGGATTTCATCGTCGTGGACTTCCACGCGGAGGCCACCGCCGAAAAACGCGCGATGGGCTTTTATTTAGACGGGCGCGTAGCCGCCGTGGTCGGTACGCACACCCATGTGCAAACCGCCGACGCCCAGATTTTGGAAAACGGCACCGCCTATATCACCGACCTCGGCATGACCGGTCCGAAACGCTCGGTTTTGGGCGTTACACCGGAGCTTGCTATTGAAAAAATGCGCACGCAAATGCCGGTGCGTTTTCAAAACCCGCCGGGCGAGTGCTGTTTACAGGGGCTTTTGGTGCAAGTCGACAAACGCACCCGCCGTGCCGTTTCGGTCGAGCCGATTTCTCTTTGAAAAGGAGGAGGCCGTTGACATGCAAATGTTTTCCAAAAAAATCCATAGAACACTTGCGGCGCTTCTGCTGTTCCTGCTTTTGTTTTTGACCGCCTGCGGCGAAAGTCCGTCGGGCGAAGCCCCAGACGGCGAACAGGGCGGCACGAACCCTTCCGGCGAAGCGCAGGCGCTGACGCTTACCTTACCGTATTTTGAAAAGGATTCGTTAAACCCCTATTTTGCCGCGAGCGCACAAAACCGCGATTTGAGCGCGCTTTACTGTCAGCCGCTTTTTGAAGTGACTGCGGCTTACGCGGCGCAGCCGGTTTTGGCCGACAGCTGTTCGTTTGATGAAAATACCATGACCGTGACCTTAAAAAGCGCGACGTTTTCCGACGGCAGTGCGCTTTCGGCGGATGACGTGGTCTATTCGTTTACGCTTGCCAAAGCGTCAAGCTGGTATGCCGCGCGGCTGGCATCCATCACCGCGGCGCGCGCAAGAAACGGCGCGGTCGTGTTTACTTTAAGTTCGCCCGACAAGCTTGCCGCCAACTTGCTGACCTTCCCGATTGTCAAGCGCAAAACGGCGGACAAAACCGACGAAATTCCGGTGGGCACCGGCGCGTTTGTGCTGGCCGCCGACCGCACCCTTTCCCCGAACACGCACGGCAGTCAGGGCAATGTGCAGTCGGTTTCGCTGTTTTCGATTAAAGATGTTTCTTATCTCAAAAACGCGCTCGAAATCGGAAGTATCAGCTATTTGTTTTCCGACTTTTCCTCCGGCAGTTATACCCGCGTGGTGGCGAAAAATAAATTTATCACGATGAATAACCTTGTGTATATCGGCATGAACGCAAATGCCGGCGCGCTCTCGAACGCCGCGGTGCGCACTGCGGTTTATTATGCCGCCGACAAAGCAACCGTGGCGTCCGCCGCTTATCAGGGCTGTGCCACGGCGGTGGGACTGCCGTTCCACCCGAATTATCTTGCGGCGCAAAATCTTTCGGTCGGTCAGACCGAAGCCGACACCGACCGCGCGTTGGAAATTCTGCAAAAAAGCGGCTATAACCGCTATGACAAAAACAGTGTGCGCACCAACGGCACCGAAACGCTGAAAATGACGGTGTTGGTCAATTCGGAAAACAGCTTCCGCGTCTCGGCGGCGCAAAGTGTTGCCGATAACTTAAACGCCTGCGGATTTTCCGTGACGGTTGAAAGCGTACCGGCCGCCGAATACCAAAGCCGCGTCGCTTCCGGCAACTTCACCTTATATATCGGCGAAGTCAAACTGCCGGAAAATTTAGATTTATCTGCGTTTTACGCCGCGGGCGGCAGTGCTTCCGCGGGAATCAACAAAACGCTGCCGTTTTGGCAGGCGTTTCAGTCGTTCCGCGCCGGAGAACGGAATGCCGAACAGGTCTCTGCGGCGTTTTTAGACGATATGCCGTTTGTCCCGCTTTGTTACCGTGCGGGCATGGCGGCTTACAGCAAAGGGCTCGCGCCGGATTTCTCACTCGCGGCCTATGCGATGTACGGCAACATTACGCGCTGGAGCACGGCGCAATCCTAACCTCAAAAGGACGGAAGTTTCATGACAGCAGTTTTTCGGATGATTGCGATTATCATAGCGGCGATGCTCACCATTACCGGTGTCGGTACAGGCGGCGGCAAGCCGGGCAACAGCTTTTTCGGGGAAAATACCGACAGCTACCGCACGGTTACCGTGGACGCGAACAGCGTCACCGGGCAAATGACCCACAAAGCGACCGGCTTTTTATACGGCTTTGCCGAACCCGACGTGCCGAGCGAAAATACGCTTGCCGCAATCGGGGTTTACACCGCGGTCGCAAAGCCCAAGGCGGGGCTTCAGCACCCGATGGGCGATATTACGCAGGTTTATAAGACTTTCTTTGAAGCCGGCGGCGAATATTTGCAGGTCTATTGCCAGGATATGATTGACACCTGGTATTATCAGCCGCCCGCGGGCGGGCTTTCGGCTTACTACGAAATGCTGCGCGACATCGTGAACGACATCAACAATTCAATCGAGCCCGAATACAGAAGCCGCATCGTCTATTATCCGTTCAACGAGCCGGACGGCGGCGGCGTCAACAACGGCTGGTTCTCCGACGGGAATTTTTCGGCGGAATACAATATTGCGTTCAAAACGAGCTATGACATTATCAAATCGGTAAACCCCGACGCCAAAGTCGGCGGTCCGAACTTCCAGGGCTACACCGACCACAACGCCGACCAAATGGAGCTCTTTATGACCTATTGCCGCGACAACAACTGCCTGCCGGACGTCGTTTCGTGGCACGAGCTTGCCGAGGTCAACGAAGGCACCGCCAGCTTTTCGAACCACTACGCCCAGTTCCGCGCGTTGGAAAAAAGCCTCGGGATAGGACCTATTGAAATCTGCATCACCGAATACGGCGCAAAAAGCAGCAACGCCATGCCGTCCAACTCCTTGAAATGGATTACCGTGTTCGAGCAAAACGACGCGGCGGGCTGCCGGGCTTACTGGCGCACCGCCAACAACATGAACGATTTGACCGGCGATTACAACTCGCCGAACGCCGACTGGTGGGTCTATAAATGGTATGCCGACATGGTCGGGCAGGAGCTTTCCGTTACGTCCACGGACAACAACGTCCTGCGCGCGGTTGCAAGCCGCAACACCGACACCAAAACCGTCGAAGTGCTTTACGCGGGCGCCCAAAATGACGGCGACGGCGCGGCGGTCTCTGTGCAAAACCTTTCCGCCGTGTTCGGCAACGTCCAAACCGTTCACATGAAAGTCGAAGCGGTCGATTTCGTCGGCCTTACCGGTGAAGAACTCGAACCGAACGTTTTGTTTGACGGCGACGTCCAAGTCAGCGGCAATGCCGTGCGCTGGGCGGATACCGTTACCACGACCGGCGCTTACCGCGTCACGCTGACCGAAGCGGACGGCGGTGCGGTTTATGAAAATCCTTATCGCCCCATTCGTGTCGAGGTGGAAAGCGGCACCAATATGATTGTGATGCCGACCAATTCCGCAACCGGCGGCGACAAGTGGAACGACAACTATAAGTCTTACGCGAAATCCAACGGCAGCTATTGCACCAGCGGCAAAAGCCTGCCCGGCACAAACTCCACCCTGCCTTATCAAAACGAGACGTTTGACTATGTCGACGTGACCTATCGCGTTACCGTGCCCGCTTCCGGGATTTATAAGTGCGATTTTGTTTACAGCAACCAGCACAAGGCCGCCAACGGTGACCGCGCCCCGGTGAAAATGAGCATACAGTGGAACGGCGGCGAAACGACCGACATCATGCTCGAAAACACCTACACTGTTGCTTATATGGATATGGCGACGGCTTATCGTTATATTCCGAAAGGCGAATATACAATCAAAACCACCGTCATAACCTATGACGGCACTAAAATCGGGCTTTACGACATCGGTATGGACTTCATGCGCTTAACGCCGGTGGATACGACCGCCACTTCCGTGGAAGACTATGAAACGAGAAAGATAACGCTTTCGAGTGAACCGAAACGCGAAGCGACGGACGGCGACAAATTTATGATAGTGCTCGCAAAAGGCGGCTATTATACGCTGACGACCGACAAAACCGGCAAAGCGACCTTGCTTTTAGACAACACCGCAGTCGGCGAAGTGGACCTCGCGGCGGCAAGCACCGTGTATCTGCGCAAAGGCGTCAACTATTTGGAATTTACGGGCGATACACTGCCCGACACCGTTACCTTACAAAGAAACAACCAAAAATCCGAGACCGCCGTGCCGGCAAACGCCGACACCGTAACGTTACAGGGCAACGCCCGACTTGTCGAAAACAGCTATTCGCCCACAGGCTACAATATCGGAAACCTCGGTGGCAACGGCGTTGACAGCGCGACGTTCGGCTTTAACGTGCCGCGCTCGGGGTGGTATCGCATCACGCTTTCTTACGCAAACGACCAGTGCTTCGGCAATCATGATTATAACCCGCAGCAGATTGACCGCTACGCGAGCATCATTCTAAACGGCGAAAATCTCGGCAAATCGTATTTCCGCAACACGCAAAGCTGGAATTATTACAGCGAAAAGACATTGACGGTTTACTGTATTTCGGGGTATAATGAGCTGACCGTGGTCAACGACGGCTCTTACGTCTGGTGGGGCGAGGGTGACAGCGTCACCATTTCCAGCGGCGCCACCATGAGCAAAGCCGACATTTACGCCCCTGACTTTGCGGGGATTACCGTTGCCGCGGCCTTGAGTTGAGCGAATGAGATGTAAAGGAGAGATTCACCTTGATTCGAATTGAAAATCACCTTGGACATATCGAAATCAACGACGACTATTTTTCGGATTTAATCGGTCACACCGTGACCTCCTGCTTCGGCGTCGCCGGTATGGCGAACAGCAACGCTTCGCAAGGGCTGCGCGCGTTCTTCTTCCGCCGGAGAAGCTATTTGGACCAGGGCGTTTCCGTGAAATCCAACGGAACCGACCTGACGATTAACCTGCATATTGTCGTGACCTACGGGGTCAATATTTCGGCGATTGTAGACAGCATCACCAACAAGGTGCGCTACACGGTCGAGCAGGCGACCGGCCTTGTCGTCAAAAAGATTAACGTCTATGTTGACGGCATGAAAGAGTAATTGGGAGTGTTACAGTTGATTACAGGAGATATGCTCAAATGCGCTTTTCTTTCGGGCGCAAATAATATTCAGAACCACCGCACCGAGGTGGACGCGTTAAACGTCTTCCCCGTTCCCGACGGCGACACCGGCGCCAATATGTCGATGACCATCGGCGCCGCGGCATGCGAATTGCAGGTTATGCCCGAAAGCGATGTCGCAACCGTTTCCAAAAAAACCGCCTCCGCGCTGCTGCGCGGCGCGCGCGGCAATTCCGGCGTTATTTTGTCGCTGATTTTCCGCGGCGTTTCCAAAGGCTTGAAAGGGCTTGAAACCGCTGACGGCGTGCAGCTTGCCAAAGCGTTTGACTTGGGGCGCGAATCCGCTTATAAAGCCGTGATGAAGCCCACCGAGGGCACGATTTTAACCGTTATTCGTCTCGCGGCGGCAGCGGCGGTCGAAGCGAAAGAGACCGACTGCGCGAAAGTTATGGAAATTCTTTGCGCCGCGGCGAAAGGTGCACTTTTAAAAACGCCCGAAATGCTGCCGGTGTTAAAAGAAGCGGGCGTCGTGGACGCCGGCGGGCAGGGGCTTTTGTATATTTTAGAAGGTATGCGCAGCTATCTTGCCGACGGCGTGATGATTGAAGCGGCGGACAAAAAAGACGGCGAAGCGGCAACGGACAACGCAAAAAAAGCCTATGCTTACCGCTGTGCGCTGAAAATTCTCTGCGCGCCGAACGCCCCGGCGGATCAAAACGCTTTACAAGGCAATCTTGAAGCGCTCGGCGGCGAAGTGCGCGTTTCTAAAACGCAAACCGGCGCGATGGAAGTCGAAATGCAGTCCGACGCGCCCGGCAATGTGTTGCAGGCGGCGCTTGAATTCGGTCCGATTACCAACGTCACCGTGGAAAACTTAAAAGAGGGCCAGCCGCTTGAAAGCGATGCGCCGAAAGCGGAAGAAACCCCCGAAGAAAAAACCGAAGCCCCCGAAGCGCCGAAATTAGAGCGTGTCGAGCCGGAAAAAGAATACGGCTTTGTGGCGGTTGCCGCGGGCGCGGGCGTTATTGAGCTTTTCAAAGAACTCGGCGCCGACGTCGTGGTTTCCGGCGGGCAGACAATGAACCCGAGCACAGACGATATTTTGCAGGCGGTCGAAGCGACCCCCGCGCGCCATGTGTTTGTGCTTCCGAACAATAAAAATATCATTATGGCGGCGGAACAGGCCGTTCACCTCGCCGACCGCGGCGTCAGCGTCGTGCCGACCAAAACCATTCCGCAGGGCATCACCGCCATGCTCAGCTTTGAGGACGGCGTAAGCCCCGAAGAAAACCATCTGCAAATGATGAAAGCCGCCGAAGGCGTCCACACCGCGCAGGTCACCTTTGCCGCGCGCGACAGCGAAGTCAGCGGCGAACGGATTAAAAAAGGTCAGCTGCTCGGCATGGAAGACGGTAAAATCACGTTGGTCGAAGACGATTTGGTCAACGCGGCTTACCGCGTCACGCGCCGGCTTGTGAAAAAATACAACGGCTCGCTGATTACCATTTTATATGGGGCGGATACCGACGAAGCCACCGCCCAGGCGCTCGCCGAGCGGTTGCAGGCACGCTTCCCGAGCGTGGAAATCAATGTGATTAACGGCGGCCAGCCCGTCTATTATTTCCTGGCGGCCGTGGAATAAGGCGAAAGCCCTGCGGCGGAGGGAAACAACATGCAGTTAAAAGCGGATATTCAATATGTAAAGGGTGTCGGACCGGCACGCGCCGAAGCTTTTCACAAGCTTTCGGTCGATACGGCCGGCGCTCTTTTGCGTTATTACCCGCGCGCTTACGAGGATTGGAGCCAAATTGTGCCCATTCGCGAAATGCCGGAAAATACGCCGTGCTGTATTCGCGCGACGGTCTGCCACACGCCGGAAAAAATCCGCGTGCCCGGCGGACTTCTGCTTTTCAAAACCAGCGTGACCGACGGCGAGGGACTTTTAAATCTGACCTTTTTCAACAATAAATACATCGGGAAAATGTTAAAAGAGGGCGAGGAATATCTCTTTTTCGGTAAAGCGACGCGCAACCGTTACGGCGCGCGCGAAATGGCGTCGCCGCTGTTTCAAAAGCCGCAAAGTGCAAATGCCATTCGCCCGATTTACCCGTCTACGGCGGCGCTGCCGACAAAAACGATTGAAAAATGCGTGCGCGCGGTGCTCGATTCGCTCGACGCGCCGATTCCCGACATTCTGCCGGAGGACATCCGCCTGAAAAACAAACTTTGCACGCTCGATACCGCCATTCGCCACATTCATTTTCCGCCGGACGAAGCCGCGCTCGAAGAAGCGCGCCGCCGGCTGATTTTTGACGAGCTGTTTTTGTTACAGCTCGGGCTTTTGCAAATGAAAAGCCGCACCCAGACGCTTAAAACCGATTGCGTGGTGCAAACGGATGCTTTCCCCGAATTTTGTAAGCTTCTGCCGTTTACGATGACCGGCGCCCAACAGCGCGCCGTAAAAGAAGCCACCGCCGATATGCGCTCCGGCGAGCCGATGAACCGCCTTTTGCAAGGTGACGTCGGTTCGGGCAAAACTGCAGTTGCCGCCGCACTTGTGTTTACCGCGGCGAAAAATGGGATGCAGTCCGCCGTTATGGCGCCCACGGAAGTGCTCGCCGAACAACATTACCGTACATTCCGAAACTTTTTTAAAGGGACAGGGTTCGAAGTCGCGCTTTTGACCGGCTCCACACCCACCGCGCAGAAACGGAAAATCAAAGCCGCGCTCGCCGCCGGCGAAATTCAGCTTGCCGTCGGCACCCATGCACTGTTGCAGGAGGACGTCGAATTTTCGCGCTTAGGGTTGGTTGTCACCGACGAACAGCATCGTTTCGGTGTTGCCCAGCGCGCGAGCCTTTCGGCGAAGGGCGACAACCCGCATATTCTGGTTATGTCCGCCACGCCGATTCCGCGAACCCTCGGCTTGATTTTATACGGCGACTTAAACGTCTCGGTGCTCGACGAACTGCCGCCCGGCCGGCAAACGATTGAGACCTACTGCGTGGGCAGTTCGTATCACCAGCGGATTTATAAATTCATTGAGAAACATATCGAACAGGGGCTTCAGGCGTATATCGTCTGCCCCTTAGTCGAAGAAGGCGAGGGAAATTTAATTCCCGCCGAAGAATATTATGAGACGCTCTCTAAAGGCGTGTTTCGTCACCGGCGTTTGGGGCTTTTGCACGGGCGCATGAAGCCGAAAGAAAAAGACGAGGTCATGCGGGCGTTTGCGGCGGGGGAACTGGATATTCTCGTCGCCACTGTGGTGATTGAAGTGGGCGTGGACGTGCCGAACGCCGCCGTGATTGTGATTGAAAACGCCGAACGCTTCGGGCTTTCCCAGCTCCATCAGCTGCGCGGGCGCGTCGGGCGCGGAAAGGAAAAATCCACCTGTATTTTGGTTTCCGACGCGCAAAATGAAGAGGCGACCGAGCGGTTCCGCGTGCTTTGCGAAACGACCGACGGCTTTAAAATCGCCGATGCCGACTTAAAACTGCGCGGTCCGGGCGATTTCTTCGGAAAGCGCCAGCACGGACTCCCGGCGCTGCACCTCGCCGACATTCTGCGCGATACCGAAATGCTTGTAACGGTGCGCCGCGCCGCAGAAGATTTGTTAAAACAAGACCCGGCGCTGACGGCACCCGAACATACGGCGCTGCGAAAGCAAACCGACAAAATGTTTTCCGCCGCAAGTGTCGGCTGAAAGGAGAAATTGAAATGTTTAGAGAAATGCGTGTAAAAAAGCGGCTGATGTCCGAAGAAGATGCCGAAGAACTGCTCAAATCCGCTTCCCACGGTGTTTTGGCGGTGGCGGGCGACGAGGGTTACCCCTATGCCGTCCCGGTGAGCTTTGTTTATAAAGACCGTAAAATTTATATCCATTCCGCGCTCGAAGGGCACAAAGTGGACGCGGTCAAGCAAAACAGCAAAGTGTCGTTTTGTGTGGTAACAGCCGACAACGTCGTCCCCGAAAAACTTACCACCCGTTACACGAGCGCCGTGGCGTTCGGCACGGCGAAAATTTTGACAAGCAAAGGCGAAACCGAACCCTATGCGCGTCTGCTCGCCGAGAAATACGGCTGTCACGACGAAATGATTATTCAAAATGAGTTAAATCGCTACGCCGGAAAATACTGCATTTTGGAAATTGTCGTCGACCACCTGACCGGCAAAAGCTCAATTTCACCCAAAGCGGCAAAATAATTTCTTTAAAAAACAAAAAGCACCTGCCTGATAGCTGGGTGTACGTAAGACAGTATTGCGCTAAGATTGACGAAGCGGCACGAAACCGCATGGAGCTGATTGTGCCAGAGCTGGCAAAGCAGTACGGCGTGACAGAGCAACTGAAAGCTGAAAACCAAATGGAATGGGTGCGGCAGATGAACGCTTGCAAGGCACAGGCAGAGGAGATTGTGAAAGCGGAATTGATTTACGATTGAGCGAGGAAGTCCGGGCAGAAAACTGTTCGGACTTTTCTCATACAGTCCAAAGTTGCGGTAGAAATGTTCACAAGTTTTATGGTATAATTTGAATACGAAAAGTGAGCAACAAATCGGAATTTGAATATCAGTAAATTATGACCTCTCAACAGAGGTTACAGTGTTTTAATAAAATCCTCCAAAAGCCTTGAAAATAAAGGATTTATCGCAATGTGTTCGCCTTATCTCTTTATACGGTTACACACAAGTTTACTCTTTCCCTCATTGCTCATAAGGGCAAATACAAGGGCAAGAAAATCTCATAACAAGATATAACAGAGTGTGGCAATCGGAGAACTGTGATGTATGTGCGAATATATTATAACGGAGGATTTTTCAATGGACAAGTACATTTACGATGATAAAAATGGTCTGTGGTATGAACTGCAAGGAGATTATTATATCCCATGTCTTATCTTACCAGCCGAAAAAGAACAGCCTATTGGTTTGTGGGGACAGCGGCACTTGCGGTATCTGAAAGAATACCACAGAAATACATACACAACGCTATTGACAAGCGGCAGGCTGAACACTTACCTTGCCGACATTGACAGGCAGGCACAAGAACGCTTTGAAATACTCACAGAGCAGATGAAACAGGCACAGGGTATCACGGAGCAGTTAAAGGTTGAAAACACCTTAGAGTGGGTTGGTCGAATGAATAACATACGGGCGTGTGCTATGGAGGTTGTGAATGAGGAAAACATCTACAATTAAAGCATTGTAACGAATTTGACTGTAAAATCGTGGCGAGTAGGGATAACTTACCCGCCCTATTTTATGCTCTATGAGCCGCTTAAACAAGGCTTTTGACACCGAAAAGCGTTATATTACTTAACATTTGTTATAGACGGCGGGTAGGGTATACTCCGTTTGCTCAGTTAATGGCATTTTAATGCCAGATTTTGTACCTCTTACAACAAACCCGTTGAGAAAAAAATATGAATGATTATATTATAATAATTGAAGGAGGTGCGGTATGGATATTCAGATTATTGAGCACATAAAAGAAACATTAAGCGTAGTTATTCAGTGCAATAAAATTGATGATGAAGTAATGAGATTAAAATCGCATATCGAATCATTTGACAATAAATTGTATGCCCAAAAAGACGGTAGGGACATTTATTCAGTGGTTAGTTTTTATCGGAATTATATGTGTTCTTTATTTCATTTGTATTGCAATATACCAGAGGTATAGCAATAAGCAAGGAGAAATTTATACGCAAGCTTTGATAAAATATCAACAACAAAGGAGAAATGTAAATGGGAAATAGAAAAGAGTTAGTATCATCATTGCAAGGCTTTCAAATGCGCGGTCGCTGCCGGATGTAAAATACATGGCGTCGCCTCCTTTCTGTTTTTTGGCATAAGAAAAGCCGCAGACTTTTTCAAAATCTGCGGCTTGGCCTATGAGAAAAGGACACCACTTGCACGATGCCCTTTCTCGTCAACTATTTAATTTTTTGTGTTCCCACACTCCATATCAATGACTACCGAAACGGTGATATAGTCCTCAATACGCTTATTACGGAATTTATCACCCTCTGCGTCAAACACCACATGACGGGAAAAGTGCCTAAATCTAAGGATTTCTACAAGGTTTCTCTTTGTAGCAACACTATTGTCTCCACATGGCTTGAGAGGACAGAATGAATGTCATTTGAGTACGTCCGTTCT
>ERZ1643251.1233-NODE-1233-length-30044-cov-5.411351_pt1 | contig 30044 bp, 27 predicted proteins | sample MGYA00579261_ERZ1643251 | MGnify/ENA primary metagenome ERZ1643251 (study PRJEB29033, sample SAMEA4952267) | chicken gut metagenome | biome: Broiler Chicken; feature: Gastrointestinal Tract; material: Caecum | place: Ireland | collected 2018 | study: Broiler... | reverse complement strand
ATTTGAGGCAGAGGTCTTCCAGCTCGCACTTGATCTGCGAAATACCCAGCCTGCCGGCAAGCGGCGTATAGATGTCCAGCGTCTCCTGCGCCATCTTGACCTGCCGCTCTTTGGAAAGGAAGTTCAGCGACCGCATATTATGCAGGCGGTCGGCAAGTTTGATGATGATGACGCGGATATCCTTCGCCATCGCGACGAATATCTTGCGGAAGTTTTCCGCCTCCTCTTCCTCGCGGGATTTGAAGACGATCTTGTCCAGCTTCGTGACGCCGGAAACGAGTTCGAGGATCTCCTCCCCGAAGTTCGTGCGGATGTCCTCCTCGGTGACGGGCGTATCCTCTATCACGTCGTGCAGGAAGGCCGCGGCGACGGTGGCGCTGTCAAGCCCCAGCTCCATGAGTATCTTCGCGACGGCGCAGGGGTGAATAAAATATGCCTCTCCCGATGCGCGCTTCTGCCCGCTGTGCGCCTGCTCGGCATAGTGATAGGCGCGGATGAGCATCTCGCGGTCGGCTCCCGTGTAATTGTCGTAGATCATCTGCAAAGCGGTCGTACTCATCCTCTTCCCTCCTTCAGCGCGCATACGCCGCGGTAGATCGCCGAAAGGCGCAAGTCAGTCTTTTTCCCCGGTACGGCGACCAGTCTGCCCCGCTCGGGGCGGAGCAAGCCGAGTTCGAGGAACACTTCCGCCGCGAACACGACCTGCCGCGCGTCGAACGGCAGCCCGGCAGACGCGGCAAAGGCGACGCTGTCTTCTCCTTTTACTCCGCCGCGCATCGCGCAGTACAGTTCTCCCATGACCCCGCGCGACGTTTCCAGCCCCGCAATACTATTATACCCGCACAATTCGCTGTTGACAACTACTTTTTTGCCGTCGAGCGCCGCAATGTTGAAATCGGCGGGTCTGTCGAGGAAAAAGACGTCGCGGTACATGGACACATCGGCATCGGCAGCGGGCGATACCAGCACCGCGTTGCCGACGTTGTGCGAGCCGGGACGGAAGAGATCTACATCCAGCCCGCGCAGGCACTCCGCGAACGGCGCGGGGATACCCTCGCTGCACACGGCGAGCATTCCGTAATTGCACGCCCTGCGCGCCGCCGCGATGCGGCCGCGCAGTTCTTCTTCGGGTTCGAAGCACACGACGGCGGAAGGCTCCTTCTCTGCCAGCCGCAGAAGGTTGTTGCGGAAGACGTACAGCCGCGTCAGCTCCCCTTCGCCGTAAGAGCACACCATGTCGCGGACGATGCCGCGTACGGAGGCCTTTCCGCGGAAGCGGGACACGCCGCACTCGAACACGACCGTCTTTTTCATGTCGGACGCGAGCAGCGGGAGCGCCTTTTCTCCGCCGAACCAGACGAGTTCCGTCCCCTCCGCCTGCATCGTGATATGCGGAGACCCGTCCTTCATGCGCCGCGCGTCCGTGCGCGCAAGTTCCGCGGCAAACAGCGGACGGCGGTTGCCTACGCCGCACGGTTCCAGCCTTTCCAGCTCTTCGGCGAGCGCGAGGTCGAAACAGACGTCCGTGCCGCTGACGCACAGGGAGGGCATAAAATCTTCTTTCCCGTATTTTTCGCCGAGATAGGCGTCGAGCGCGTCGCGCAGTTTTCCGAAGTTTTCCGGAAGGACGTTCACGCCCGCCGCCTGCGCGTGCCCGCCGAATTCCTCTATATAGGCGGAGCAGGCGCGCAGCGCCTCATAAATGTTCACGTTTTCGATGGTGCGGGCAGACCCTTTGAGCACCCCGCCCTTCGGCACAAAGAGCAGCGCGGGGCGGTTGAACTCTTCCGAGAGCTTCGCCGCGACGATGCCCACAAGCCCCGTGCTCCACTCCTCCCCGCAAAGCATGATCACGTTGCGGAACGGCCCCTCCCGGGCGATCATCTCCTTTGCGCTGCGGTACACCTCGTCGCAGGCCTGCTGCCGTTCGAGGTTGTATTCGTTCAGCTTGCAGGCGAGGTCGTACACCTCCCCGGCATCGTCAGAAGCAAACAGGCGGAGCGCACTGTCCGCATCCCCCATCCTGCCGGCGGCATTGATGCGCGGCGCGACGGTGAACGCGAGCGTCTGCGCGGTGATCTCGCCTTTTTTCGAGGAGGCGAGCAGCGATATCGCCTGCCTGTGCCCTTCGTTGATGAGTTTCAGCCCCTCGAAGACGATATCCCTGTTTTCGCCCGTGAGCGGCACGCTGTCCGCCACGGTGGAAACGGCCGCGATGTCCGCAAAGCCGTACGCCTCTTCGCCGAGCAGCGCGCAGGCGACCTTGAAAGCGACGCCCGCCCCGCACAGGTTATCGTAGGGATACTCGTCGCTGATCTTGGGATTGATGACGACGCAATCGGGCAGCACGTCGGGGAGCTCGTGATGGTCGGTCACGATGACCCGCACCCCGCGCGACTTGATATACTCCGCCTCTTCGCGGTTGGAAACGCCGCAGTCGACGGTCACGATGAGGTCGGGCGCATATTTGTCGATGATCTTTTCCAGCGCGGAAACGGACATCCCGTAGCCGTCCGCGCGTTCGGGCACATAGGCGACGCAGCGCACCCCGAAGGCGGTCAGCGCCCGGGAAAGGATGGACGCCGCGCCGATGCCGTCGGCATCGTAATCGCCGTAGACGACGATCAGCCCGTCCTTCTCTTTTATCTCTCCGACCGCGGCGACAAGCTCGCGCATCCCCCGCATCAGGAAAGGATCGACGAAATTCTTCCGCGACGGAGAGAGAAAGCGCCGCACTTTGTCGGGCGTATCCGCCCCGCGGGAAAAGAGGATGCCTGCCGTCAGTTCGTGCAGCCCGCATTTCTGCGCGAGGGAACGCACGGCAGCGTGTTCCGCTTCCGAAAAATTGAATTCGGACAGGATCTTTTTCATGCCCTCGCCTCCTCTGCGCGTATCGTAAGAAAAAAGGGGCGGTACGATGCCCGCCCCTTATCAGATGTTCCGGTATTTATCTTGTTTCTCCGGCCGGCTCGGCCTTTGCGGCCGCCTTTGCATCCTTCGCGCGCTTCTTTTCGGAAGCGTAGTCATACTTTGCCTTCTTCGCGCGGTTTGCATCCGATTTCTCCTTGATGCAGGCATAGATCGCGGGCGAAAGCAAGAGCGAAGAATAGGTAGACGCGACCACCGCGATGAGCGCGCTCAACATGAAAGAGGTGAGGTCAAACGCAGTGAAAATGCCGACGACGCCGAGTATGATGATAAAGGCAGCCGCGGCGACGGCGATGGTAAAGACGCCCTTCCTGCTTCCCCTGACGGATGCGGCGACCGCTTCACGCGCGGGGAGCGCTTTCATCTCGTCGGAACGGAAGTCCTTGCGCATCCTGCCGTAAACGAACATATTCATCGCGGCGGACAGGAGCAGCGCCGCTGCGACCGCACCGATCAGGGATACCCCCGCGGGGATGCGCAGCAGAGCGACGACGGCGAGCGTCACCGCCATGTCGTGTACGGCGGCGACGAGGGTCGCGACCCCCATGCCGACCTTGAAGCGGATGGCGACGTAAGCGAACAGGATGACCAGCACGACCGCCGCGCCGATCGCCGTGCGCCAGATATACTGCGTATACGGGCGGTTGACGAGGTCGTGATACGTTACCGTAATCGTATTCGTATCCGAGATGCCCTCGATGCCCGCGCCGACGATGGTGGTCTCCAGCTGTGTGCAATACGCCTGATCGGGCGCCCCTTCCACGGTGTAGCGGATCAGCACTTCGCCCGTCGACGTATCCGTGAACTGCTCCACGCCGGACACGGAGTAGGTCTTGGAGATCTCTTCGCTGCAGAAGTCCGTAAGCTGCTGCTGCGTCTCTTCGCTGCGGATGGAGAAGGAGAAGTCGGATACCTGCACGACCGTGTAATCGCTGCCGGTCGAATCGGCGTTGAAGCCGAGGAAGCCGAACATGAACGCACCCGCAACGATCAGCACGAGGCTGATGACGAGGCAGACGAAGAGGCTCTTTTTGGTAACTTGCTTACTCATCTTCCGTTTCCTCCCTCTTCAGGTTGCAGAAAGCTATTTTGTTTTTGGGCTGTGCGAGGAACACATACAGGCAGAACCGCGTTACGCCCAGAGTGACGGCGGCCGACAGCGCGGTGCCGAGCATGAACACGAGCGCCATATAGTAGACCGTGCCCGTAGAGATCAGGAAGAGCACGAGCGCCGCGACGAACAGCACGATATGCGCGTCGATGGTCAGCGCGAGGCTCTTTTTGTATCCGGCTTTGATCGCCGCGGTGAGCGTTTTGCCCGTCGCGAATTCGCTGCGGATATTGGAGAAAGCGTATGCGTTGAACCCGCACATGATCGCGGCGGAAACGGCGATGGCGAGAAGCCCCGCGATATTGATGCGCACGGCTCCGATGAGCGAAATGCAGAGGATCATGCCGAGCGCGTAGGCAAGATAGCCGAACATATGCGCCAGCCCCATGCCCTTGTAGCGGATGAGGGAATAGACGATCATCGCCAGGCTCAAAACGCCGAACACGACGGCGGCGATGAGCGCGGCATTGGCCCCCATCGTCGGGGCGACGGAATAGATGCGGGAAGAATCGAGCAGCAGGTCGAAGACGGTGTTCTCGTCGAGGGTGGTATTGATGACGCAGGCGATGGTCTCCGCCTCTTCGCGCGTTTCAAAATTCCCGCTCACATAGACGACGTCCTGGTCGAGCTGCGAACTGACGGTCGCCGCCATGAGCTGATTGTCGCCGACGTAAATATAGAGCGTCCCGCCCGAGCTCGAAGAACTGCCTGAACTGTCGCTGCTGCCGGCGAGCGAACCGGTGATCTCGGCAAAACGGGCGCGCCCCTCGGCGGTCAGCTCGATGCCGACGCCGTAGCCGGTGCTTGTCCCCATATCGACGACGGTCGCACCGCGCACATATTCGGAAGTGCCGAGCATACGGTTTGAAGAAGTCGTATTCGGGTCGGTCTGATCCGTGAACACGAGGCTGCCCGAGTAGGCGAGCTGCGCGAACATATCGGAGATGCTCTCCTGATTGCTCACGTCGGGCACCGTGACGACGATGGTGTAGTCGTCCTGCACGTCGACGGAATAATCGGAAAATCCCTTCGCTTCGTAGCGCGCTTCGATGGCGCGGACGGCGCTGTCGAATTCGGCGACGAAACTTTCGGTCACGGCATTGTCTTCGCCGAGATGATCCTGCCCGATATAGATCCCTTTATAGGCGACGTACTCCGTCGCGGGATCCGTCATGTCGTCCTCCGTGGTTTCCGTCGCGAGCGCTTCCTCGTACGCCGCCTCGAGAGATTCATACTCCTCTTTCGTGATCACCCCTTCGGGGTAGTACACGACGGAATAGCCTCCGCCGAGGTCGGAGCCGAGGTCAACGATACTCAACAGCGAAGTAAACCTCTGCGTGGTGTTGACATAAAACGACGGTGTAACGCTGATAAACAACAGCGCCGCAAGCACGACCGACATCAGTACGATCAGCACCGCCGATTTCTTCTTGCCCATTGCCTCCTCCTGCATCCTGGAATGTTTTCAAAACATATCGCGCGCAGGAAAAGCCTTCCGCGCGGAATTTCTGTTTGAAAAGGAATATACCATCTAATTATAATAAAGTTCTGTGATTTAGTCAAGTGCAAATGATTTATTTTTGCGGATTTTTACCCGATTATCATAAAAAAACGCGGGTCTCGGGGCTATTCTCCTTCGCCCGCGACGCGGTACTCTTCCGCAAGGCGCAGATACTCCTCCGCGTTCGCCGCGATGCCCGCCCTCTCTTCCGGCGTGAGCGCGCGCACGATGCGGTACGGGTTGCCGAACACGAGCGAACCTGCGGGTATCTCCTTGCGCCCCGGGATAAGCGTCCCCGCGCCGATCACGCAGTCCTCCCCGATCCGCGCGCCGTCGAGGACGATGCTGCCCATGCCGATCAGCGTATTGTTCCCGACTTCCGCCCCGTGCACCACCGCGTTGTGCCCGACCGTGACGTTGTCGCCGAGCACCGCGGGCGCGCCGTACCCGACGTGCACCGTCGCGTTGTCCTGCACGTTGGTATTCCTGCCGATGACGACGGGCGCGATGTCCCCGCGGATACAGGCGCCGCACCAGATATTGGCGCCGTCGCCGAGGGTAACGTCGCCCGCCACATACGCGGCTTTATGGATAAATACCTTTTTCCCCTTTTTTACGCTTTTCATGCCTCGCCCTTCCTGCGCTTGCGCTCGGCGAGGATATGCATGCCGTCCTCTATGCGCTTTCTCATCATCTCGCAGGTGATCTCGTAAGGGTCGTTGATGTCGCCGTTGAAGTGATAGTTGTTCGCGCTGCACCCGCCGCTGCATATGTACTTCGCGAAGCAGCCGTCGCATTTTTTGCGGGTGAACAGGCAGGAACCGCGGAACTGCGCGCGGATCTTTTCGTCGAGCTTCCCTTCAAAGACGCTGCCCATGCGGAAATCTCTGTCCCCCGCAAACTGATGGCAGGGATAGATATCCCCGTTCGGCACGACGGAAAAATACTCGTTGCCCGCGCCGCAGGCGGAAACGCGCTTGGAGAGGCAGGGCCCGCCCTCGAGGTCTACGTTGAAGTGGAAGAAATTGAAGCCCTTCCCCTCCGCCTCGCGGGCGAGGAACTCGTCGCACAGCCTGTCGTACTCGCGGCAGATCGCGGGCAGCTCCTTCCCGGTGATCGCGAGGTCGGGTATGTCCGTCACCACCGGCTCCATCGAGATGCTGTCGAACCCGCTGTCCGCGAGGAAGAGCACGTCGTTGCCGAAATCGAGGTTCTTCGCCGTGAAGGTGCCGCGGACGTAATAATGCTTGTCCCCGCGGATCTTCACGAAATTTTTGAGGTTTTCGATGACGAGGTCGAAGCTGCCCTTCCCGTTCGCCGTTTTGCGCACGGCGTCATGCACTTCCTTCCTCCCGTCGAGGGAGAGCACCACGTTCTCCATCTCCTCGTTGAGAAAGTCGGCGATCTCGCCGGTGAGGAGCAGGCCGTTGGTGGTGAGGGTGAAGAGGAACTTCTTCCCCCTCTTTGCCGCCTCTTCTTTGGCATAGAGCACCGTCTTTTTCACGACGTCGAAATTCATGAGCGGTTCGCCGCCGAAAAAGTCCGTTTCCAGCACCTTCCGGTTTCCCGAATTGGCGATGAGGAAGTCGATCGCCGCCTTCGCCGTCTCAAAACTCATGAATTCGCGCCGCGCGTGATACGCCCCTTCGTCCGCGAAGCAGTAACGGCAGCGCAGGTTGCAGTCGTGGCAGATGTGCAGGCACAGCGCCTTTATCTCCCCCGACTTGGGCGGACAGACGCGCTCCTCTTCCTTGAACAGGAGACCCTGCTTTTCCAGTTCGGCGAAGTCCTCTTCATAGGCGCGGCGCTCCTCTCCGGAGACCGAAGAGGTATCGACCTTCTCCCCCAGTCTCTCGCGCAGGAGCAGGGCGCCTTTCTCGTCGCACTCGTGCAGGGATGCGCTGCCCGAATCGAAGATATACCATTGATCCTTGTGGCAAAAAACGTGTACCATGTAAAATCCTTCTCCGTGCAAAAGCGCGCCCGATACGGTGCGCGCCCCGCAACATAAATTAAGGAGCAGAAAACCTGCCCCTTAAAAATTGATTTGCCCGATCGCCTTACTTCGTCTTTTCGGGATCGTTCTCCCTGGATATCCTCTCGCAGGACTGGTTGCCGACGGTGCAGCTGGTCTTGCAGGCAGACTGGCAGGTGCTCCTGCACTCGCCGCAACCCGTGACCTTGCGCTCCGCGGGGCGCGCGATCGTCTTGATCTTATTCATGGTGGCAGTCTCCTTTGTCGCTTTTTTATTATTATAGTACAAAGCGGAAAAAATTGCAAGCGTTTTGCCGCAGGGAAAAAGTTCACTTTTTGCGCGCCAGCGCGGAAATTGCCCCGCTGATGCCGCCCGCGACCGCGCCGAACAGGAGATCGAGCAGGATCCCCCAGCCGAAAGACAGTTCCCCCGCGATCGCCGCGAACAAAAAGAACGTCACCGCGACCGTTATCACGCCGCTGATCAGCCCCCTGACGACGGGGCGGGGTCCGCGTATGCAGAGAAAGCACCCCGCAAAGACGGCGAGCATCTTGATGATCTGGTTGACGGGCGTGATGACGGACGCCCCCAACGAACACAGTTTGACGACGAGCGCGAACACGAGCACGGCCGCCAGCGTGAATATCGCCGAAACGCAGACGCTCTTCCCTATTTCCGCCGCCGCGCGGCTCTCTCCTTTCATAAAAAAACACCTCCGCATGAGATCATAACTATCTCTATGCGGAGGCTTTCTCTTTTATACTTTATTTCTCTTCTTTCTCTTCGGGCTCTTCCGTCTTTTCCGCGGCTTCCTGCTCCTGCGCAGGCTCTTCCGCCTTCGCCTCTTCGGCAAACGGTTCCTCCGCGCTGTCGGCGGCGGGAGCCTCTTCTTCCGTTTCGGGCTTGGGTTCGGGCTTGGCGTCCGTCTGGTAGATCGCCTGCTTGTCGAACTTCATATAGCTCTCGTTGCCCGCGCTGTCGCCGGTGCGGAGAACGAAGGTGCCCTCCTCGTCGTCGACCTCGACGACCGTGCCGACGATGCCGCCGATGGTCTTTACCTTGCTGCCCGGGCGGACAGCCGCGATGGTCTCATTGAAATTCTTCTGCTTTTTGCGCTGGGAAATGAACGACCATACGAAAAAAGCGACGAGCAGTACGACGATAATGATGATGGGAATGAGGGTCTGCAGGTTGAAGCCTTTGCCCCCCTCTTCCGCCAAAAGATTGAACAGCATGAATATCTCCTTTTCAAAAAATTGTGCGCGATGGCGGAAAGCCCCCGCCCGCGATTTCCTATATAATACCTTTTTTGCGCAATTTTGGCAACTGTTTTTCCGCACTTTCCCTGCGAAAAAAGGGAAAAAGGCGAAAATTTCGTCCTTTCCACACAAAACGGGTTCTTTATATCTGCCCGTACTTCGCGTAGAACTCCTCGCGGAACTCCTTCAGCCCGCCTTCGAGGATGGCGCGGCGCAACCCCTTCATCAGTTTGTTCAGGAAGGTGATGTTGTGCAGGGAAAGCAGCATGGAGGCGAGCATCTCCCCCGCGTTCACGAGGTGGCGGAGGTACGCCTTCGTATAGTTGCGGCAGCAATAGCAGTCGCATTCGCCGTCCAGCGGCGTGAAGTCCTCTTTATACACGGCGTTGCGCACGACCACCTTGCCCCGCGAAGTCAGCGCCGTGCCGTTGCGCGCGATGCGGGTGGCGAGCACGCAGTCGAACATGTCTATTCCGCGCATCACTCCCTCGATGAGGCAGTCGGGGCTGCCCACCCCCATGAGGTAGCGTGGAACGCTCTCGGGCAGAACGGGCTGCATCGCGTCGAGCATTTCGTACATGAGCGGCTTCGGCTCCCCCACGGAAAGCCCCCCGATGCCGAGCCCGTACTTTGCGTACGGCTTCGCCGCGGCGACGCTCTCCAGCCGCAGATCTTTATAGAAGTTCCCCTGCACGATGGGGAAGAGCGCCTGCTCTTCGTTCTTGTGCGCGGCGGCGCAGCGCTCCAGCCAGCGCACCGTCCTGTCGAGGGCAGATTTGGCATATTTATAGTCGACCCCGTACTCGCTGCACTCGTCGAACTGCATGATGATGTCCGCACCCAGCGCGTTTTCTATCTCCATCACCTTTTCGGGCGTGAAAAAGTGTTTGCTGCCGTCTATGTGCGAATTGAACCACACGCCCTCGTCCTTTATGTTGTTGAGCTTTGCGAGGGAGAAGACCTGAAAGCCGCCGCTGTCGGTGAGGATGGGCCTGTCCCAGTTCATGAACTTGTGCAGTCCTCCCGCCTTTCTGACCAGCTCGTGACCGGGGCGCATATAGAGGTGATAGGTGTTCGCGAGGATGATCTGCGAACCCGCCTCTTTCAGATCGCGCGGCAGGACGCCCTTGACGGTCGCCTGCGTTCCCACGGACATATAGACGGGCGTCTCGATATCGCCGTGCGGCGTATGGAATATGCCCGCCCTCGCTCCCGTTTCGGGATCTGTTTTGATGACTTCGAATGAAAATTTATCCGCCAACTTTTCTACCTTTTTCCTTGAAAATTTATAAAAAATACGATTAAACAAGTATTACGTCACACATAAATACCCGTATCATGCTTACTTATACGATCAGCATCGCATCCCCGAAGCTGAAAAAGCGATACTTTTTTCCCACCGCTTCCCTGTACAGCGCGAGGCACTGCTCCCTGCCCATAAAAGCGGATACGAGCATGATGAGCGTGCTTTCGGGCAAATGAAAGTTCGTGATGAGCGCATCCACGCACTTGAATTTATACGGCGGATAGATAAAGATGGAGGTGTCGCCGCTGCACGGGCGCAGCATCCCCTTTTCGTCCGCGACCGTTTCCAGCGTGCGCACGGAAGTCGTGCCCACGGCGATGACGCGCCGCCCCTCCCGCTTTGCCGCATTGACGATATCCGCGGCCTCCTCGCTCACGCAGTAATATTCCGAATGCATGACGTGGTGCGTCAGATCCTCTTCCTTGACGGGGCGGAAGGTGCCCAGCCCGACATGAAGCAGCACCTCGGCGACCTGCACCCCCATCGCCTTTATTTCCGCGAGGAGCTCTTTGGTAAAATGCAGCTCCGCGGTCGGCGCGGCGGCGGAACCGTCCGTCTTGCAGTACACCGTCTGATAACGGTCTTTGTCTTTCAGCTTTTCATGAATGTACGGCGGCAGCGGCATGCTCCCGACGCGGGAAAGGATATCCTCGAACACGCCGTCGAAATGAAATTCCACGATGCGCTCGCCCGTCGGCGTGCGCGACCTGACGGTCAGGGACAGCTCCTCGGAAACGACGAGCTCCACGCCCTCCTTCGCCTTTTTGCCCGGGCGGACGAGCACCTCCCAATCGGTATAATTCTGCCGTTTGAGCAGGAGAACTTCCACCCTGCCGCCGTTCTTCGTGTAGGCGTACATGCGCGCGGGCAGCACCTTCGTGTTGTTGATCACGAGCACATCCCCGGGGCGGAGATATTCTTTGATATCGCGGAAGATACGGTCTTCCGATTTCCCCGTCTTTCTGTCATAGACGAGCAGGCGGGAAGAATCGCGCGGTTCTGCCGGCGTCTGGGCGATAAGCTCTTCCGGCAATTCATAAAAGTAGTCCGATTTCAGAAGCATAGAACCATCTCTCTTTCAATATGCAGACATTTATGTCACGCATACTATTCTTCAAAATCTAAAAATCACAGAGGTTTTGCCGTCAGCTGCACCCACGCGGGACGGAAGCCGCAGGCGAGCGCGTTTCGCACCGAAGGCAGATTTGACCACGCCGCACAATAAAACGGCACCTTGCCCCGCACAAAAACTTCCAGCGCCAGGCGCGAAGTCACTGCTTTGGCAAGCCCTTGCCCTCTGTACGGCGGCAGGACGTCCACGCCGATCTGCCACATCTTTTCGCAGTCCGCACTCGCCCCCGCGAGAGCGACGAGCGTTTCTCCGTCGTACGCAGCCGCACACAGCATATCTCTCTCCCTTCTCTCGGCGCAGAGCGCATTGCTCCACTGCGGAAGATAAAGGCGCGCAAATCCCTCCGGCTCCAGAAGCCGCACTTCAAACCCTTCGATACCCGAAGAGCGCGGCGCCGCCGCCGGCAAAAAATATTCCGCCTGAAAACAGGTTTTCAGCCCGAAGGGCGCAAGCATCTTATCCAGCTCGTGCAGCGCGGGCGTTTCAAAACAGTGCGCCGGCGGATACTTTCCCAAATATGTACGGGCGACGCCTTCCAGCCCCTCCCGCACGCAGGCGACGACATTCCCGCCGTAAGAGGTCAGATCGAAATCATACGGGGCAGAAAGATAGGCGCGCCGACCCTGCCTTTCCTCCGAACGGACGACGACGTTGTCTTTTTTCAGAAAATCTTCGGGAGAACAGCAGGAGTCGACCGCAGACTGTTTCAGGGCGACGCGAAGGGTCTTATCCCGGCTAAATTCATCAATTATGTCACGCATAATACTTCAAATCAGCGGTTAAACCGTAAAAATACCAGTTTTTCAGCGAAATTTTCCGCTTCATTCGTCGTCGAACATCGACGTCTGAACGCGCTGTTTTTCGGTCATTTTCAGCCCCAGATGCTCGTATGCGCCCTTGAGGCATACCCTGCCGCGCGGCGTGCGGGCGACAAAACCGAGCTGCATGAGGTAAGGCTCGTATACGTCCTCTATCGTGTTCGCATCCTCGTTGACCGTCGCCGCGAGCGTTTCGAGGCCCGCAGGCCCGCCGCCGAATTTTTCGATCAGCGCCCGCAGAAGGGCGCGGTCGGTTTCGTCCAGCCCCAGCTCGTCTATATCCATTTTTTTCAGCGCGAAGCGGGCGTCCTCGTAGGTCACTTCGCCGTTCCCCTTCACCGCCGCAAAGTCGCGCACGCGCTTCAACAGGCGGTTGGCGATGCGCGGCGTCCCGCGCGAACGGCGGGCGATCTCCTGCGCCGCCTGCGGCTGTATGCCGATGCCGAGGGTCTTTGCCGAACGCGTCACGATCTCCGCGAGTTCTGCAGGCGTGTACATTTCCAGGCGGCACAAGACGCCGAACCTGTCGCGCAGCGGGGATGCGAGCATGCCCGCCCTGGTCGTGGCGCCGATGAGCGTAAAATGCTTTAACGGAAAGCGCAGGTTCTTTGCGGAAGGCCCCTTGCCCACGATGATGTCGAGGGCATAATCCTCCATCGCCGAATAGAGCACCTCTTCCACGGCATGGTTGAGGCGGTGTATCTCGTCGATGAACAGCACGTCGCCCTCGTTGAGGTTGGTGAGGATGGCGGCGAGATCTCCGCCGCGCTCGATGGCGGGCCCGCTCGTCAGCCGTATCTGCACCCCGAGCTCGTTGGCGATGATATGCGCGAGCGTCGTCTTGCCCAGCCCGGGCGGGCCGTACAGCAGGACATGGTCGAGCGCCTCCCCGCGCATCTTTGCCGAAGAAATATACACGGAGAGATTTTCTTTTACTTTATTCTGCCCGACGTACCCCTCCATCGTCTTGGGGCGGAGGGCATTTTCCTCGACGTCGAATTCCCCCTTCGTGCTCATGACGAGCCGGTCTTCAAAGCCGTTTTCAAAATCTTCGCCGAAGCCCATAGACGCTCCTCCTTTTCAGATCTCTTCTCTCACATACTGCGCAGGGCGGCCATGACGATCTCTTCGAGGGTATCCGCCCCTCTTTCCATCGCCGCCTTCACCGCCCGCGAACTCTCCGCCCGCGTATAGCCGAGCGACATCAGCCCGACGACCGCATCTTCTTCCTTGTCGGTAAGTTTCTCTGCGGGCGCCTGCGCAGCGCCCTTGCCCTTCGCGGGGGCGGCAAGCTCCGCCGCGCTCACCTTTTCGCGCAGTTCGAGGACGATGCGCTCCGCCGTCTTTTTGCCCAGCCCCTTCACGGAAGAGAGCATCTTCAGGTCGGAGGTGGCGATGGCGACGGCGAGGTCGTTGATATTCATGGCGGAAAGCACCGCAATGCCCATCTTCGGCCCCACGCCGGAAACGGACACGAGTTTGAGGAACATCCTCTTTTCTTCGGGGGAAACGAAGCCGAACAGCGAAACGCCGTCCTCCCGCACCTGCAGACAGGTGTACGCCTCCCCTTCGCCGTCCGTCACGAGTTTGGCGAACAGCGCGCCCGAGCACACGAGCTCGTACCCGACGCCGTTCACTTCGAGCAGGACAGTGCCCTCCTCCGAATACAAAACTTTTCCTTTCAGATATCCGATCATGAAAATACCTTACAGATTAAAAATTTCTGCCCGCAAAACGGCGCCCCGCCGCGGGAACACCGGTCAGATCTGATACAGCCCCGACAGCCTCGACGTAAAGGAATGGCACAGCGCCACGGCGAGCGCGTCCGCCGCATCGTCGGGGCGGGGTATGCCCTTCAGCCGCAGCAGGTTTGCCGTAACGAGCTGTATCTGCTTTTTGTCCGCCTTGCCGTATCCCGTCAGCGCCTGTTTGATCTGCATGGGCGTATACTCGAACAGCCGTCCGCATCTCTTCACGCAGGTGAGCAGGGCGACGCCGCGCGCATGCGCGACGGCGATGCCGGTCGTGATGTTCTTGCTGAAAAACAGCTCCTCCACCGCGACCTCGTCCGGCGCACACCTGTCCAGCAGCTTGTTTATCCCCTCTTCGAGGATGGCGAGCCTCGTCGGCAGCCGCTCTTCTTTGGGCGTGAGCACGACGCCGTAGTCGCGCGCATACACGTTTCCGCGCGCGTCTTTTTCCAGAACCCCGTATCCCAGCGTGGCGAGCCCGGGGTCGATCCCTAAAATAATCAATTTTGTAACTCTTTTTCTGTAAATGACTTGAAATTTTCCGCGAAATATATTAGAATAGAAGCAGGCGTAGATAAAGGGGGAAATCTCTGTGCGCAAAGATATGCGCCGCAGCCGTTTTTACCTTTCTTTATTTTAACAGTTTTCGCCGCCATAAGTCAATCAAAACGGGCTTAAAATCAGTTACGGAGAGTACTTTTATGAAACTGTGGGAAGGACGTTTTACGCAGCCGAGCGCCAAGAGCGCCGATGACTTCAACCAGTCGCTTTCTTTCGACTACAAACTGTATTGGCACGATATCCTCGCGAGCATCGCGCACGTCAAGATGCTGGGAGAAACGCAGATCATCCCCAAAGAGAACGCGGAAAAGATCAGCGACGCGCTCGTCAACATCCTCGCCGACATCGAAAAGGGAACGCTGCAGATCGAGGGCGCGGAAGACATCCACACCTTCGTGGAAAACGAACTCGTCAGGCGCATCGGCGCGGTCGGCAAGACCATGCACACCGCCCGCTCCCGCAACGACCAGGTCGCGACCGACCTCCGCCTGTACGCAAAGGACAGCATCGTCAACGTGTGCGGGCATCTGCGCACCCTCATCAATACCCTGCTCGACATCGCCAACAACAACGTGCAGTACATCATGCCCGGCTACACGCATCTGCGCAGGGCGCAGCCCGTTTCCGTGGCGCAGTACTTCAACGCTTACAGCGAAATGTTCCTGCGCGACATCGAGCGCTTTACCGACTGCTACAAGCGCACCGACGTGATGCCCCTCGGCAGCTGCGCACTGGCGGGCACGGACTTCCCCATCGACCGCAGGATGACGGCGGGCATGCTCTCCTTCTCGGAGATCTCGCAGAACTCGATGGATGCCGTTTCCGACCGCGACTTCGTGGCGGAATACATCTTCTGCTGCTCCGCGGCGATGATGCACCTCTCCCGCTTCTGCGAAGACCTCATCCTCTATTCTTCCGACGAATTCGGGTTCATCGAAATTTCCGACGACTATTCCACGGGCTCTTCCATCATGCCGCAGAAAAAGAATCCGGACATCCCCGAACTCGTCCGCGGCAAGACGGGCAGGGTGTACGGCGACCTCACCGCCATCCTCACCGTCCTCAAAGGCATTCCCCTCTCTTACGACAAAGACCTGCAGGAAGACAAAGAGGCGTTCTTCGACGCGGAAGACACCCTCCTCGGCTGCCTCTCCATCTTCACGGAAATGCTGCAGCACATTTCGCTCGACACGCGCAAAATGCGCCTCGCCGCGTCGGGCGGGTTCTCCACCGCGACCGACGTCGCCGACTACCTCGTGCAGAAAGGGATGCCTTTCCGCGACGCGCACGCCGTCACCGGGCAGATCGTGCGCTACTGCATCGAGAACAACAAGACGCTCGACAGGCTCGACCTGTTCGTATACCAGAGCTTTTCTTCTCTGTTCGACGAAGAGATCCTCACCCGCGTGCGGGCGAACAAATCCGTCGAGGCGCGCAAGGTCATCGGCGGCAGCGCGAGAAGCGCCGTGCGCGAAAACATCCGCTCCATCACGAAGCGCCTGAACAGGATGTTCAAAGAATAAACAGAACAACGGCGAGGCGCCGCCCCGAAAGGGGCGGCGCCTCGCCGTTTATCCGTCAGCAGTTGAAGATCACTTTCTCGCTCCTGAACATACGCGCGAGCACCCAGACGAGGAGGGATATCCACACAAGGTTTGCCCCCAGCGCGATGAAGAGGTGCGCCGCCGAAAAATTCATCGAAAAGATCTCGGCGAGCACCTGCACGCAGTTGTACACGGGGATGACGAACGCCGCGGCGGGCACGTCCGCCGCCCCGAAGATCATCGAAGAAAGCCCGACGAGCATGACGACGATCATCAGCGGCACCGCATAGGCGGAAGCCTCCTTTACCGTGCGCGCATACGCCGAAACGATGGAGATGAGCGACACGATGAGCAGCACCGCCGAGAGCATGACGGCGAGCAGCGCGGCGTACTGCCCGAAAGAATAGGCGGAAAGCGCCTCCCCTATGCTCCCGCCCGCGAGCCGCGGCAGAGATAAAAAGGTGCCGATGAACGAACTGATCGCCGACAATGCCGACAGCGCCGAGAGCGACAGCACCTTGCCCACGACCAGCTCGCCCCGCTTTACGGGCGTTACCAGCAGCGTCGCGATGGTGCCCCGTTCCTTTTCCCCCGCGATGGATTCGGGCGCAAGCCCCATGCAGGCGCTGTACAGCAGGGTGAGGATGAGGAAGGGCAGCAGCATCGCATAATACGAGGCGCGCGCCTCTTCCGCGGTGGACAGGTCGCCGCCCGCCGCAAAATTGACGTTGAAGATGCCGCTCACGCTTTCCTGCCAGCTCTGCAAAAGCTGTACCGTCAGATTGTACGCGGCGAGAGAGGCGGTATCGGCGGAATCATAATAGACGGCCACATTGGGGCGGGAAAGCACGGGCGCGCCGGGCTCGAGCCGCTCGTCAAAATCCTCGTCGAACACGGCGAGCGCGTCGAAAGAGTTTCCGACTTCCGCTTTCAGTTCTTCGATATCCCCTTCCGCCTCCGTAAAAGAAACGCCGACGGATCCGCCCGCGGCGTCCGCGAGGGCGTCCGCATAGGCGGAAAAAGCCGCGGAAGGGTTGACGACGGCGACGCTGCGGACTTCGCTCCCCGTATCCGAAAAGGCCGTCCCCATGATCGTATACAGCACGAAGATGAGCAGCCCCGGCAGCAGAAGCGTTCCGAGCACCAGCCGCTTGTCCCCGAAAAAACGGGCAAACTCTTTGCGCATGACCGTCAGAACATTCCTCATCTTCCCGTCACCTCCCGCTTATAGATGTCGAAAAAGGCGTCCTCCAGAGATTTTTCGCCCCGCACCTGATCGAGCGTCCCCTCCTTCGCCATCCTCCCGCCGATGATGACCCCGACGCGGTCGCACAGCTTTTCGACGAGAGAAAAGATATGCGTGGAGAGCAATATGCTCTTCCCCTGTCTTTTCAGCTCTTCCAGAAAGTCCGTCACGACCTTTGCGGTGAGCACGTCCAGCCCGTTGGTCGGCTCGTCGAAAATGACGACGGGCGGGTCGTGCATGACGGAAACGACGAGCGACACCTTCTGCTTCATGCCCGTGGAAAGGTCGCGCACGCGCACCTCCGCAAAGGCGTCTATGCCGAATTTCCCGAACAGCTCTTCCCTGCGGCGGGAGATCTCTGCCTCTTCCATCCCGCGCAGCCTTCCGAAAAAGCCGAACAGGTAGGCGGGCGTAAAGAAGTCCTCGAGTTTCAGCTCCCCCGTCAGAAACCCGACGGAGGCGCGCACGGCGTCCGGCTCCCTTGAAACGCTCTTTCCCGCGACGAAGGCGTCCCCTTCGTCCGCGCGGATAAGCGTCGCGAGGATGCGCAGCATGGTCGTCTTGCCCGCGCCGTTCGGCCCGAGCAGCCCGTATATCTCCCCTTCTCCCGCCGAAAAGGAAAGCCCGTCGAGCGCCACCTTCCTCTTCGCGTGCTCGATGGCACGCTGCTTCCGCGTGAGCGTGAACGTCTTCCGCACGTTCTCCGCCCGTATGATCTCTTTCATATAAAACTCCTCAACGGTCTCTTCCGTTTATTATACAAAAACGTATGCACCGCTGTCAACGCCGTTTCTGTAAAAAAGTTGTAAAATATTCACCTCCCCCGGCACTTGACGACTATGAAAAAAGAGCGTATAATATTAAGGATATATCCCGCATAAGGAGAAAAAAATGCTTGAAATAAGAGACCTGACCAAAGTATACACGACGAAGGGCGTTTCGGTACGCGCGCTCGACGGCGTATCTCTCCGGTTCCCCGAAAAGGGAATCGCGACCTTCCTGCCCGTATACGGCATCGCCAGGAAAAAGCCCGTCGAAAGCATCCGGGCGCTGTAAAATCTGTTCCCTGCAAAGAGCGGGGCGCGCCTTTCCCTTCGGAAAGGCGCGTCCCGCTTTCATTATGCCGTCTTTTATCTTTCGCCCAGCAGGCGCAGGGCGTTTTCGCTGCAGATCCTGCGCATGATCTCCTCGCCCAACTCCATGCTTTCAAGCCAGGCGAGCGTGTGCGCGGGGGTATCCCACGGGCAGTCCGAGCCGAACAGGACGCGGTCGGCGCCGAAGGCCAGCACGGACTCCCTGCCCCTCTCCGCGGACGCGGAAGCGGCGGCAAAGCTGACGTCGATATACGCGTTCGTATGCACGAGCTGCCCGATCGCCTCCTCCTGCATATCCTGCCCGCCGAGGTGCGCGACGACGATCTTCGCCTCCGGGAACGCCTCGCATACCCGCCGCATGCGCCGCGGCTCCGCCTTTACGGGCGGAGCGAATCCCCTGTCCGCGCCGCCGTGGAAGAGCATGACAAAGCCTGACTTCGCGCACTCCTCATAGATCGGGAAGGCCTTCTCATCGTCGACGAAAAAGTTCTGAAATTCGTTGTGGAACTTGATGCCGCGGATGCCCGCATCTTTCAGCCTCTTCAGCTCGGAAAAGGCGTTTTCGCTGTCCGGATGCACGGAGCCGAAAGGGATGATGCGGCTGTGCCCGAGCAGAGAGATAGCGAAGTCGTTGACGTGCTTTTCGGTATGCGGCGAAACGGCGATGTTGAGGGCGACGAAACGGTCTACCCCCTCCCGCGCCATCAGTTTTTCGGTATCCGATACCGTGCCGTCTGCATGCGGCACCATATGCGCCCGCTCTCCGAGGGAAGATACGGCATGCGGCGCGAGCTTGTCCGGAAATGTATGCACATGAAAATCTATCAGCATTTTTCCTCCCCTTATTTGTTCCCGCCCGCGGAAGGCGCCTCCCCGTCTTCTCTGCGCCGCATGTTTGCGGAGACCTTTTTCCGATCCCGCAGAAGGGCAAAGACGCCGTACGCCGTGCCGATCAGGTCGAACACGAAAAGGAAGATCGTGTTGAGCAAAAAGCTCTGCCTGTACGCCGCATCCGCGCGGATGCCGTCGAAAACTTCCCGCACGCCGCCCGCGTCGAAATACAGGCAGAGGGCATAGGCGGCGAGCAGGAGCACGATATTCGCGACGGCGATGAACGCGACTTTGAAGGGCTCGTTTTTGCCGCCGAACCTGCCGTACAGCCAGCTCCCGAGCAGCACGCCGACGGCGGCGCCCAGGGCGGCAAACCCCCACCACAGGAACATGAGCACGAACACAGCGATGCCGACGAAAGCGCCCAGCGCGGCGCCTCCGATCCCCGCACCGCGGTGCGCGGGCGCGGTGCGCACCTGCTCTTCCCGCTGTTTTGCCACGTTCAGGGCGCGCTCGAAGCAGGCATCGTGGCAGGCGAAGGGGATGTCCGATTCCAGGATTTCGACCCCGTTCCCTTCCAGCGGCGTGCCGCAGTACGGGCAGACGTTCTCCCCGGGGAATCCCGCCCTCGCGAGGTGTGCGACGATCTTGCCGAGGATCTCCTCTATCTGCCGGAAAATATTCGCGTACAGCTGCGGGCTGACCATCAGCCCGATGCCGACGACGCCGTACGCCGTCAGCTTCAATTCCCTTTTATTCTTTTCCAGCCACTTTTCCAGGTCTTTGTCCCTGCCCTTCGTGTCGGTGACGACGGTGATCAGGCAGGCGGGGTTCGCCATCGCCGCGTACTTGACGTGCACGCGGTATCCCTTGTAGCTGCCGAAGCAGCAGTGCTTTCCGAGGGAAAAGCCGTGCGCCGCCGCAAATTCCTGCAGCCCGTACGTCTTTCTCTTCTTCTTTTCCTCTTTCATCGGTCTCCTTCCGGCGAGTTTTCCCCTTCCGTTCCGGGGCGGGAAAGCCGCTCGCCGCGCACGTCCATGTTCCGCGTGAGCGGATCCTCGAACAGGATGCCCCGCTGCAGCTTCGCGTAGCCGTGTTTTTTTCTGATCTGCGCCACCGCCTCTTCGGCGCGCGCCTTTTTTTCGTAATCCCCCGCAAGGGAATCGAAGGTGAGCTGCTCCACGCCGCGGTCGAACCCGGACGCAGTCACGCCCAGCCCGCGCACGGCGGGTTTCTGCGTATATTTTTCGCAGAACAGCGAATACGCCGTTTCGGCGATCTCCCCGCAAAGGGCGGTCGGGCGCACCTTCCTCTGCCAGCCGTAGTCGTTGAGGCGGCAGTCGCGCACCCACAGATGCACGGTGTCCGCCTTTCCCAGCCCGGCCGCCTTCATGCGCGCCGCGACGCTCTCGCTCAACGCGTATAACAGCCTCTTCACGTCCTCCTTCCTGCGGATGTCCTCAAAATAAGTGAGGGAGTTCCCCACCGATTTCAGTCCTTCCCGCTCGTCCGCCGTACGCACGGGCGAATCGTCCTCCCCGCGGGCGTAGCGCAGCAGCGTCACGCCCCATTTTCCGAAGTACTGTGCGATGAATTTCTCGTCCGCCCGCGCCAGCTCTCCCACCGTGCGGATGCCCGCCCTTCCCAGCTTGTCCGCCGTCGCCCTGCCCACATACAGCAGCGACGAAACGGGCAGCGGCCAGATGATATCGCGGAAATTTTCGCGGGTGACGCAGGTGACGGCGTCCGGCTTTTTCAAATCGGATGCCAGCTTCGCGAAGATCTTGTTGAAGGAAACGCCCACGGAAACGGTGAGGGAAAGTTCCTCCTTCACCTCCCTGCGGATGCGCTCGGCGATCTGTTCGCCGCTGCCGAACACGCCGCTGTGCGTGACGTCCAGCCAGCACTCGTCGATGCCGAACGGCTCGATGCGGTCGGTATACCGCGCATAGATCTCCCGCACCGCGCGGGAATTTTTTTCGTACTCGCGGAAGCGCACGGGGCGGATGATGAGCTGCGGGCATTTACGCTTCGCTTCCCAGATCGCCTCCCCCGTACGCACGCCGAACCTTTTCGCCTCTTCGCTCTTTGCGAGCACGACGCCGTGGCGCAGCTCCTTGTCGCCGCACACGGCGACGGGCTTGCCCGCAAGCTCGGGGTAGAGCTTGCGCTCTACCGTCGCATAAAAGTTATTCAGGTCGGAATGCAGCACGATCATCCCCTATATCACCCCGTTTATGCCTGACATACTACTCTGTAAGCCGCTTATAAGCTCCTTTCAATCCTCGTTCTTCGCCATTTTCTTCCGCAGGATATCCCCTGCCTCCAACGGAAACGGAACGCGGACGCGGAGCTTCTGCATCACGAATTTTGCGTCCGGCACGCGCTCTCCCTCCTCCGAAACCATCCCGCAAACGGGAAAAGTTTTGTTGAAGGAGCCGCCCGGGGAGAGCACTTCGAGGGTATCCCCCTCGCGGAATCTCCCGCGCATCTGTATGAGCGGATACGCGCCCCCTTCCAGTACGTCGGCGATATAGGCGTGCGTGCCGCCCTTCTGCGAATCGGCATAGTTCACCGTGTCGTGCGCGTCGCCGAAAGCGTAGGCGGCAGTAAAGTCGCGGTGCGACACTTTTTCAAGTTCCTCTTCCCCTTCTTTCACGGAAAGCGCCCCGTCCAGCACGCGGCGGTAGGCGTTCACGACGGTCGCCAGATAATAGGCGCTCTTCATGCGCCCCTCGATCTTGAAGGAACACACCCCCGCCTCCCCGAGTTCGCGCAGATACGGGAGCATATTCAGGTCTTTGCTGTTGAATATATACGTCCCGCGGCTGTCCTCTTCGACGGGCATGGGCGCCCCTTCCGCGTCCCCGCGCACGGGGCTGACGCGGTAGCGCCAGCGGCAGGCCTGCACGCACGCGCCGCGGTTGGAAGGCCGCCCTTCGAGGTAGTCGCTCAACAGGCATCTGCCGCTGTACGAGATGCACATCGCGCCGTGCACGAACGCCTCAAGTTCGAGCCCGGGATTGAGCGCGGATATCTGCGCGATCTCCTTCAGAGAAAGTTCGCGCGCGAGGACGACGCGCGAAGCCCCCTGCTCCTTCCAGAACGCCGCGGCATACGCGTTCGTCGTGTTCGCCTGCGTGGAAATGTGCAGCGGCAGGCGTGGCGCGGCGCGCCTCGCCGCGCGGAGCATTCCGGGGTCGGATACGAGGGCGGCGTCCGCCCCCGCCTCCTGCAAGAACGCGAAATATTCTTCCGCCGCGGGGAAATCGCCGCCGCGCGCATAGATATTGACGGCGACGTATACCTTTTTCCCCCGCGCATGGGCGTACGCGATCCCCTCTTTCAGCTCTTCGTCCGAAAAATTATCCGAAAAGGAGCGGAGAGAAAAATTCTTCCCGCCCGCATATACCGCATCGGCGCCGAAGTACAGCGCCGTCTTTAATTTGTCGAGATTGCCCGCAGGAGCGAGCAGTTCCGGCCTTTCCAAAGTCATTCCTCCTCCGCGGGGAAACAGTCCGCAAAGGGTATCTCCGCCCCCGTCTTCGCGAGCAGGGCGTCCTCCTCCGCGGAAAAGGCGCCCTTCGCGCACAGCGCGGCGCCTTCGCCGATCCCGAACACGCGCACCGTAAAGTCCGCATCGCCGCCCGCGGCGGCGAGAAAATCGCGCAGCCTGCGCACGATGGAGCGGCGCTTGGGCGGCGTCTTTTCCCTGCCGTTGACCCAGCCGTACAGCAGAACGTCGTCCGCATACAGCAGCCCGTGCGGAGATAGCAGCCGCTTTATGTCGGGCAGATAGTTCACATACTGCGCCTTCGGCCCGTCCAGAAAGACGAGGTCGAACGGCTCCCGCAGCGCGGGCAGCACGTCTGCCGCGTCCGCAAGGACGGCCCGCACCCGCCCGCCGACGCCGAAATTCTCAAAGTTGCGCACCGCGCGGGCATGGCGTTCTTCGTCGCATTCGACCGTCACGCCCTCCGCCTGCGGGAGCGCCAGCAGCAGCGCCGCCGAGGTCAGCCCCTCCGCCGTTCCGATCTCGAGGAAGCGCCGCACGCCGCGCAGCCGCGCGAGCGCGAGGAGCAGGCCGAGCGTCGCATCGTCCGCCGCGGGATCCCTGCGGTTTTTTGCCCCGGCGCGCAGCGCGAGGAGCCGCCCTTCCGCATCCATCAGATGCGCACGATGTTCGTCATGATGACGGGGTTCTGCTTTGTCTTTTTATAGATAAAGTTTTTCACCGCTTTCTTGATCGCCGCGGCAAACTCGGTGTTGTCCGTATCGGCAGTGATGTCCGTCTGGCGCGCGCAGTTTTCCACGATGCGGCGGATCTCCGCGTTATAATCCGCGTTTTCGGGCATGACGAAGCCGCGGTTGACCACGACGGGGTCGCTCAAAAGATCGCCGCTGCGTTCGGAAACGCAGGCTGTGATGACGAAGATGCCGTCCTCGGAGAGGTGCTTGCGGTCTTTCATGACCACGCTGTTCTCCTTGTCCTCGAGCGAACCGCCGTCCACGAGGCGGGAACCGGAAGAAACGCTCTCCCCGAACTGGATGCCGTCGCGCGTGAGTTCGACGCAGTTGCCGATGTCCGCAATGAGGATGTTGCTCTCCTTCATGCCCAGCTCCACGGCGAGCTGTGCGTGGCGCTTGAGGTGCCTGTACTCCCCGTGCACGGGAATAAAATACTCGGGATCGAGCAGATCGTGCAGGATCTTCAGCTCTTCCTGGCAGGCATGCCCCGAAACGTGGATGCGTTCGAGGGAGGCATATACGACCTCCGCGCCCTTGCGGTACAGGTTGTTGATGACGTTATAGACCATCTTTTCGTTGCCCGGGATGGGGCTTGCGGAAATGATGATGGTATCGTTGGAGCCGATGGTGACCTTGTTGAACTCGCCCGCCGCCATGCGCGTGAGCGCGCTCATCGGCTCGCCCTGGCTGCCGGTGGAAACGATGACGATCTCGCGGTCGAAATAATTTTTGATCTTCTCGACGTCGATGAGCACTCCTTCGGGGATCTGCAATTCTCCGATCTTGGTCGCCGCGTCCACGACATTGAGCATGCTCCTGCCCGAGAGCGCCACCTTGCGGCGGTACTTCGCGGCGAGGTCTACGATCTGCTGCAAACGATGCACGTTGGAAGCGAACGTCGCCACGATGATGCGCCTGTTCACGTTTTCGGAGAACAGGTGATCGAGCGTGGTGCCGACGACCGTCTCGCTCATGGTATAGCCGGGGCGTTCGACGTTGGTCGACTCGCAGAGCAGCAGCTTGACCCCCTCGCGGCCGATCTCCGCGATGCGCGAGAGGTCGATGGGCTGCCCCGCGACGGGCGTGAGGTCTATCTTGAAATCTCCGCTGTGATAGATCTTCCCCTGCGGCGTGTCGATGAGCAGCGCCACCGCGCCCGCGATGGAATGGTTGACGTTGATGAACTCCACGCCGAAGCAGCCAAGCTTGACCTTATCTCCGGGTTTGACCGTCATCATCTGCACCTTGTTGAGCCTGTGCTCGCGCAGCTTGTTGTCGGCGAGGGCGAGGGTCAGCTTTGTGCCGTATACGGGGCAGTTGATCTCCTTGATGAAATAAGGGATGCCCCCGACGTGGTCTTCGTGCCCGTGGGTGATCAGCAGGCCGCGCACCTTGTTTTTGTTGGCGACGAGGTAGCTGATGTCGGGGATGACGAGGTCGATGCCCGGCAGTTCTTCGTCGGGGAAGGTAAGCCCCGCGTCGATGACGATGATGTCGTTGCCGTACTCGATGGCGGTCATGTTTTTCCCGATCTCGCCGACGCCGCCGAGGAACATGATCTTGACGGGGTTTCCGCCCCTGCCCTTCCTGCGGGCGGGGCGCGCCTTCGCCTGCGCCTTATCCTCCGCGGCAGAGCGTGCCTGCGCCTTCTGCGGCACGGCCTTCCCCGCCGCCCGCGCCGGCCCTCCTTTCTGCGCATCTTTCACGTTTCCGAGAAACTGCGGCATCTCCGTCCGCCCGGGCCTTTCCTTTCTTGCCTTTTTTTCCTGTGTGAGTCTGTGTTCGGGTTTCTGTCTCAAAATACACTCCTTTTGAGCCGTGGCCGCGCGCGGCACACAAACAAAGGGCTGAATGCAGATCCAGCCCCCGTCTTGCGTAAAAACGATTTCGGACGCCCGAAACCACGGCTTGAATTTTCGATGTGAACGCGCCCGCAGGCGCGGCTGCTTCTATTTGATCCTGCTGTTCGCGATGCGCACGGCAAGCTCTTCCACCACCTGCCGGGAAAGCGCCTCGGGGTTCCCCGCCCCCGTATCTATCCTGCGCTTTACGACGCGCAGCGGCTGATCCGTCTTTTCCACCTTGCTGTCCCTCGCGGAAACGGCGGGGCGCAGGGCACGGGGCTTGCGCACGTTGGCTGCGGAATGCGCCCTCGAAAGCTCGCCGATCTTCTCCTCGGTCTTCTGATCCGCGGGCGCGGCGGCGGGAGCCGCCGGCACGGTGCCGAGCCGCGCGATGGCGTCGAGGATGACCTGCGTATCCACCGAAGCGGCGGGCGCCTCTTTCTCCTCGGGCACGGCGGGCGAAAGATCCACGAAATAAGAGAGGTTGAAGGACATGAGCTCCTTCTTCAGTTCGGTAAGGTTCTCCACCTTGCCCCGATCGGGCTGTTCCTCCCCCACTTCCTCGCGTATTTCGAGGATCTCGGAGAAGGTATCCCTGTCCATCGCCTCCATGTCGGTATCGCTGAACAACGCCTTTTTGGCGGCGAGCAGCTTCTGCGCGAGGTCTTCGGGCGGGAGCGCGGGGCTCTGCTCGAATTCGCGCACCGCATCGGCGAACGCGGCAAGCGCCTCGGGGGAATAGGTGAGCGGCAGGTTATGCGCGGAAACCGCGCCCGAAACCGCCCCGATGCCCTCCGTGCCGTGCACGTTGACGCGGGAAAGGCGCAGGCGCAGGTCGGCGAGCATGGTCTCGCCGCGCAGCACGTTGCCGCTGACGATATATCTGTTTGCCACGTCTTTGGCGGCGTTCGCCGTGACGAGGATATCGGGGATGAGGTCGAGCGAGAACGTGCGCAGGTATTCCGCCACGAGCACGTCCAGCTTGCGGAATTCGGGCATCTGTCTGACGCTGACCGCGCCGTCGAGGGTCGACTTGATCTCGTCGATCTTGCGCTCCATCTCGGAGATCCCCGCCGCCTGGGCAGCGACCGCGCCGCCCGTCATCAGCCCCACGATGTGCTGCGCGAGCTTGTCGTAATCTATCCCGCCGGACACGACGCGCTCGGCGACTTTGTTTGCGAGCACTTCGTAATCGACGGGGACGATGGCGTCCACCTTCTTGTCGAGGGCGGTGATGCTCTCGCCGATGGGCCGCAGGCTCTCCTCTATGTTGCCGTTCTCCGCGCCCTTGAGCGCGTCGATGCGGGAAGCGAGGTCGTCGTAGATCGCCATGTCCTGCTTATAGGTATACTTCATCTCCTGCAGGATATCGTCCTTCATCTTTTCGATATCCAGGGAAAGCCCCGTATACATGCTCTCTATGGCGAGGGACGGGTCGCCCTTGCGGAACCCTTCGAGGGCGCTGTCCTGTTTCGTGACGGCGATCGAATCCACCTTTTTCGCGAGGTCGGAGATGGCGCGCTCCTGCGCCTGCGCGGCGGGAACGTTCGCGCTCTTTGCCGCGCGCTCCTCGCGCGCGATCTCTTCGAGGATGCTCGCCTTCTGCTTTTCCAGTTCCGCGATAAAGCTGACGACGGAAGAACGCTTATACCCGCCGTACTCGTCGGTATCCTCTTCCCCGCGCTGCTTGCGCAGAGCGGAGATCTCGTTCATGGACGAGAGGATGTCGCGCATCTGGGTGAGATATTTGTCCGTCGCCTGCAATCTCTCTACAGGGGAAAGTCCGTTCAGTTTCTGCCTGTTCGATTCAGCCATAAAGCCCCCCACGGCACGCGCCCGCGGCAGAACGGCCGGTCCGTCCCGCAAAGCGCAGCATTTACTTGTTATTATTTTACTATATTTCGGAAAAAAAGTAAATACTTTGTCGGGTTTTTTTCTCCAAACGCATCAACTTTTTGTCACGCCCGCCGCCCTTTTCAAAATTTTTCTGCGCCGTCACAATTTGCGGGCATGAAAGAGTTGAAAAAAAATGCGCTTTATACTATAATAAATGCATAAATATGCGCGGCGGAAAATGTACGCCGCGCATCAGCGAAACGCCGCAAAAAACTCGGAGGAGATAACGATATGAGAGTTTACAACTTTTCGGCAGGCCCTTCGATGCTCCCGCTCGAGGTGCTCGAAGAGGCGCAGAAAGAACTGCTCGACTTTGCGGGCACCGGCATGAGCGTCTGCGAGATCAGCCACAGAGACAAGGCGTTTTCCGCCGTTGTCGAGGAGGCGGAAGCCAATCTGCGCAAGCTGATGAACATTCCCGACAGCTATTGCGTCCTGTTCGTGCAGGGCGGCGCGAGCCAGCAGTTCGCCGCCGTTCCTCTCAACCTGATGCACACGGGCAAGGCGGACTATATCGTCACGGGCAACTTCGCCAAAAAGGCATGGCAGGAGGGCAAGATCTTCGGTGAAGCCCGCTGCGTCGCCTCCTCCGAAGACAAGACCTATACCTATATCCCCGACGTGGACAAGATCGCCTTCAACGACGATGCCGACTACGTTCACATCTGCTCCAACAACACCATTTTCGGCACGCGCTATATCAGATTCCCCGAAGTGAAGGCGCCCCTCGTCGCCGACATGAGCTCGGAGATCCTCTCCCGCGAGGTAGACGTTACGAAGTTCGGCGTCATCTATGCGGGCGCGCAGAAGAACGTCGCCCCCGCCGGCGTGACCATCGTCATCGCCCGCAGGGATCTCATCGAAGATCCCCTGCCCGGCTGCCCCACCATGCTCAAGTGGAAGACGCAGGCGGACAACGGTTCCCTCTACAACACCCCTCCCTGCTTCCCCATCTACATCGCCAACCTCGTGTTCCGCCGTCTTCTCAAACTGGGCGGCGTGAAGGAGATCAACAAGGTCAACGAATACAAGGCGGGGCTGCTGTACGACTTTATCGACAATTCAAAGTTCTATACCAACGGCGTGCAGAAGGAATACCGCTCCGTCATGAACGTGCCCTTCGTCACCCCCTCCAAAGAACTGGACGAAAAGTTCGTGAAGGAATCCAAAGCGGCGGGGCTCGTCTCCCTCAAGGGGCACCGCCTCGTGGGCGGTATGCGCGCCTCCATCTACAACGCCATGCCCGTCGAGGGCGTGCAGGCGCTCATCGCCTTCATGAAGAAATTCGAGCAGGAAAACGCATAAGGAGGCAGGCGCATGGCAAAGATACTCAAACTCAACGAGATCAGCGAAGTCGCAAACAAGCATTTCCCGGCGGGCTATGAATTTTCCGCCGACGTGAAGGAACCCGACGGCATCATGCTGCGCTCCTTCAATATGCACGATTATCCCCTCAACGACGGGCTTCTCGCCGTCGCGCGCGCGGGTGCGGGCACCAACAACATCCCCATCCCCGCCTGCACCGAAAAGGGCATCGTCGTGTTCAACACCCCCGGAGCCAACGCCAACGCCGTAAAGGAGCTCGTCCTGTGCGAACTGTTCCTCGGCGGCAGGAAGATCGTCGACGCCATCGAATGGGTAAAGACGCTCAAGGGCAGCGAAGGGATCTCCAAGACGGTGGAAAAGGGCAAATCAAAGTTTGTCGGGCACGAGATCCTCGGCAAGACGCTGGGCGTCGTCGGGCTGGGCGCCATCGGCGTCGCCGTCGCGAACGCCGCGGCGGGTTTGGGCATGAAGGTGCTCGGCTATGACCCCTACCTCTCCGTCAGCGGCGCGCTCCACCTCGACACGCGCGTGGAGATCGCCTCCCTCGACGCACTTCTCACCCGTTCCGACTTCATCACCGTGCACGTCCCCCTCACGCCGGACACGGACAAAATGTTCAACGCCGGAACCTTCGCGAAGATGAAGGACGGCGCGGTGCTCATCAACAATTCCCGCGGAGAGCTGGCAGACACCGCCGCCGTGCTCGAAGCCGTGGAGAGCGGAAAACTCGAACGCTACATCACCGACTTCCCCTCCGACGAACTGATCGGCGCGAAGAACGTGATCTGCGTGCCCCACCTCGGCGCATCCACCCCCGAAGCGGAGGACAACTGCGCGGAAATGGCGGCAAAAGAGCTGGTCGATTACCTCGAAAACGGGAACATCACCCACAGCGTGAACTTCCCCGACTGCTCCGCGCCCCGCACCTCTCCCGCGCGCGTCTGCGTGCTGCACGAGAACGCGGAGGGCGCCATCTCCGCCGTCACCTCCGTCATTTCCGCGGCGGGCATCAACATCGCCAACCTGATGGACAAATCCAAAAAGGACAAGGCATACATGATCCTCGACCTCGACTCCGCCCCTTCCGAAAAGACGGTGAAAGAGATCGAAAAACTCGGCTGCGTCATCCGCGCCCGCGTCTTTGCCTGAAACACTGCAATAAATCGCCGCGCCCTTTACGGGCGCGGCTTTTTCTGCGGCATTCCGCCGATTGCGGACACATTCCAAGCCTTCCGGACAAAAACCGGCGCTTTCGGGTTGCCTTTTTTATCCGTATACGTTAGAATAAAGGCACAAAAACGATATGCGAGGTCTGTATGACGAAAACGAACATCGGCGAATTTATCGCCGCCCTGCGCAAGAGCAGCGGCTACACCCAGCAGGAGGTAGCCGACCGTCTCGGCGTATCCAACAAGACGGTGAGCAGCTGGGAAACGGGTGCCTCCTGCCCCGATATTTCCATGCTCCCCGCCATCGCCGAACTGTTCGGTGTTACCTGCGACGAACTGCTGCGCGGCGAGCGCATCCCCGCGGACGAGCCGCCGCAGATCGCCGAAAGGAAGCGGGAAAAGGCGATTGCCTTCCGCACCGCCCGCTATAAAAACAGCGCCTCGACGGCGGCGCTCGTCTCCGTCGGGCTATCGGCGGCGGGCGTTCTCCTCACCCTCGTACT
>ERZ1643251.1232-NODE-1232-length-30075-cov-17.308328_pt1 | contig 30075 bp, 20 predicted proteins | sample MGYA00579261_ERZ1643251 | MGnify/ENA primary metagenome ERZ1643251 (study PRJEB29033, sample SAMEA4952267) | chicken gut metagenome | biome: Broiler Chicken; feature: Gastrointestinal Tract; material: Caecum | place: Ireland | collected 2018 | study: Broiler... | reverse complement strand
TTTTCTAATATAAATCTTTTCAAATAAATCATCTCCATAATATAGTATATAATTTGTTTACTATATTATACCGCTATTATCACACTTTTACAAGCTTTTTAGATGTTTTTTTCACGTTTTTGCAAACATTTTTGGCATTTTTGTCACACTTTTGCAGATATTTTTGGCGTTTTTGTCACATTTTTGTAAAAATTCTATGTTATATATTGGTATGTGGTCAAACATCTACGTACCTATTGACAAGTTGTCAAAAATCTCCGTCCCCATTGACAGTTAACTTTATTATTAAATCCATGTTGTCGTCTATTGCGGCTTTGTTTCTTCTAATTGCACCACATTTTTTGCATTTGAAGATTATTATGTAGCCTTTTTTTGAGTCCAGTTCTACTCTTATTGGCTCTAGTATTCCATGGCATTGCTCTTCTCTATCTCCTGGGTTTATATCTACATGTTTTGAGTGTAAGCAGTAGTTACAGTGATTTCTACATGAGTATCCAAGTGGTTTTACTAGTTTGCCACAGTTTTCGCATATAAATTCTTCGTCTATTTCTGTAAATTTTCTTCCCATCAGTATCTCCTCTAATATTCAAATATACTGTCTCCTATAAATTCTCTTAATAATGAGTTTTTTGGTACATTTTCCATGTCTATTGTTTCAAAGTATTTTAAAAATTCTAATAGTCTTCTTGCTTCTGAGTATTCAGGGTAGCTACTGTTAATACTTTCTAGCAAAGGTACAGCAAATTTCTTTAGTACACAGAATTCATATATTAATGATGTGTTAAACATGCTGTCTGCTTCTTCTTGGAACGGATAAATATATTGCTCTTCTCCTCTATTAACAGAGTTCCATATTTGAAGTGTATGCATTGCATTATAGCTTCTAAATTTATAGTCTCTTACTATTCTTCTTATTAGTCTACTATCTGTAGTTGAAATTCTATTAAAGTAGTCAATATTTAAAACAGTTAAGTTGCTAATATATATTTTATATTTGTTTTCTCTTGGAATTGCTGCTGTTAGTTTGTCATTTAAACAATGGATGCCTTCTATTACTAAAATTTCATCAGAACCCAATTTCATTGTTTCGCCAGTATATTCTTTATATCCTGTTTTAAAATTAAATGTAGGCATTAATATTTCATTACCTTTTAATAATTCTATTAAATCATGGTTAAATAATTTTAAATCAATTGCTTCTAAACATTCAAAATTATATTTTCCATTTTCGTCAAGTGGTGTATCTTTTCTATCTACAAAATAGTTATCTACAGATATAGTTACTGGCTTTAGTCCGTTTAATCTAAGCTGAATTCCAAGTCTTTTTGCAAATGTAGTTTTTCCAGAAGATGAAGGGCCTGCTATTAATACTACTTTTACGTCATTTCTATTTACAATTTTATCTGCTATGTCAGATATTTTTTTCTCATGTAACGCTTCTGCTAGTAATATTATTTCCTTTTCATTTCCATTTAATATTTCTCTATTTAATTTGTATATTGTGTTAATACCTAAAACTCTATGTATATCTTCATATTCTTGAAGAGTATTTAACAATTTCTTATTTTCTCTATGCTCTTCCAACTTGTCTGAATTTTTTCTACTAGGATATCTTATTAAAAAACCATTATTATATACTTTTAGATCAAATATTTTAGTATATCCTGTTGAAATTGGCATGACTCCATAAAAATAGTTATAATAATCCTCACAAAAATATAATGAAACCGTTTCCTTATCTTTGTTGTCAAGTTGCAATCTGCCTCTTAAAGTTTGTTCTTTATCATAGAATTTAGCAGCCTCTTCCTTTGTCATTACAACTTTTTTTATTTCGTAATCAGCCTCTATTATCTTTTTCATTTCTTCGCTAACATTCTTAATCATCTCTTCTGTAGCTTCCATGTTATCTATTTGACAAAATGTTGAGTTTGATAATTGATAATTTACAGTTAATAATGCTTCTGGATAAAGCTTGTTAAATGCTTTTGACATTATTAATAGTAACCCTCTTACATAAATTCTCATACCGTCTGCTGATGAAACATCTATAAATTCTACTTTTTCATTAGCTTCTGGCTCATAATTTAAACTTCTTATTTCGTTGTTACATTTACAAGCTATTATTTCAGTTTTACTATTTTCTATTTCTTTTTTAAATATATCAATAATTTTTTTATGGTCGCCCATTTCTACTTTTGTATCGCCTTTATAAACTAGCTCCATATACCGTCTCCTCGCTATATTAATTTTCGTACTCAATTACATTTACCTTAAGTACTTTACTAGTATATTCGTCCTCATATACATTAATGTTAAATGTTTCTTGCTTTACTTCTTTTATTTCTGTTTTAAATGTATCAAATAAAATTTCTGTTGAAAGATCCATGCCTACTGGCAAAGTTTTATTGAAATTGTCGTAAAATACATAATTTGTATAAAATGCCACAGGAGTATTTTCTTTTATATTAACTTTATATAGATAAACTTCTTTTACCTTTGAAAGGTCTACATCTTTAAATTCATTTCTTGGATTAATATTAAATATGTTTAAATTCTCTAATTTAATTTTTTTATTACTTAGTTTGTATATTGAAATTTCTGAATTTGTCTTAATTTTGTTTAAAACTTCTTTAACTAAGTTTAAACAATTTCTAACATTATCTATAAAATCATCTAACGTAATTTCTTTGTTTATATTTAAAATTCTATATTTGTCTTTTTGAGATTCTCTATGTCTTACATTATTAATTGAAGATTTATCTTTTTCGTTTGATAATATACTTCCAAATACGTCAAATTCCATAAGGTTTATATTTTTTAAGTCTGCATTAAATGATTTTTTTAGTTGTTTTAACTCTTTTTCTATTTCTTTTAGTTGTTTTTCTGTTAAGTCACTGTTTTTCTTTGTTTCATTTAATATTTGCATAGTTCTGCTACAATATCTAAACACAAATAAAGCATCTGCTTCATTTTTAGAAAGCTTTACTCTTTGAATTTCGTCTATTTTTTTGCCTAATTCAGCTATGTCATTATCTACATCAAAGATTTTTCCTATTTTTTCATTTTCGTTTTCGTCTAAATCTCCCTCATTTAGCCCTGGTAGCTCATCTTTATTAGCAAATTTCCAAAATTCAAAAATACTTTTCTTGTGACTATTAATTTCTGCAATATATATTTTAGCATTTTTTATTTTTCTAGTTAAATTTTCTGTTTTTAGTTCGGCTGCTTTTACATCTAAATCTATATTTTTGTACTCTTTTCTAATCTCATCTAACTTTGATACTATTTCTATAATATCTTCTATAGTATATATTTTTTTCTCTACAAACTCATAAGTTACAATTTCCTTTTGTGGGACCTTAACCTCTTCTATCTCTTCTTCGTTATTTACCTTTCTTTTTATAGAAACAACTTCTTTTTTCTTTCTGCCATTAAAGAAATATTTAACCTTTCCAAAGAATGTTTTTTTACATTCCAAAAATGTAGATATTTGTTTCTGCTTTTCTAAATATTCTGCATTTTGCTCTTCTATTTTTTTCTTTAATTTTTTTAATAAAGTTTCTTTTTTTGCTTTTTCTTTTATTAATATCTTTATTTCTTCAGTTTTTTCTTTTGCCTGCTCCTTTACGAATTCCGGTAAGCTATCATATGTTATAAGTTCATCATTATATTTAAATTCTAACTCTCCTTCTTCGCCTATTGCCGTTTTAAAAGAATAGTCATTAGGAAAGCTTGTTGAAAGTAAAAATAGTGCTTTTAATAATTTGTATTTTTCTATACATTTATCCTTTTCAGTAAATTCCATTATATAGTCGCTTACAATATTATCGTATACTTTTGCCTTTCCTACTATTTTAATTGTAGAATTTCCTTTTTTATCAAATATTTCAAATATAGTAGGCCATTCTTTGGTAAAATACCATAAATAGTTCTCCAAATCTGTTATTTGGAGAGTTGTATATAAATTACCTGAATATTCCATATGAGTTATTGGAACAAATATATAAAATTTCTTCTTTGATTTCTTACTTTCTATTTGTTTTTTTAGCAGATAAAATAATGCTACATTATTAACTTCTGTTGTAGGTACAAGCATAAAGTATTTTTTACTTTCTGGTGCATAATAAATTTGCCAAATGTAATTGTTTTCATATTTTACTTTTAAAGGAATAGTCTCGTTAAGTTTTTCTTGTTCTTCATCAATTTTATTAATATCCTCAATGTTTAAATTATCTAACATTCCCATAAAAGTTTCAAACTTTTCTGCATTCTTTTTTGTGCTTGTATCTAAATAGTTACATAATGGTTCTGCTTTTTTATATCTTTGCTCTAAATCTGCGGTTCTATCTAATGGAGTAAGCAATATCTCTATATCTAATACATTTATGTATTTATATATTTTATAATTAATATCATCATGTGATTTTGTAGGTTTAAAATTTAAAGGCTCAAAGTCCTTTAAAAAGCTAGGTAGCCTTTTTAGGTTTAAGCCTATAAATTTTAATTTATTTTCTAATATGTTTTCATTTTCATCTGTAGTTTTTGGCATCTTTCCTCCATTTTTAATTCTATTATTTGTAATTTTTAACTTCGTCTACAACTTTTTCTACGAATTCGTCTAGTTTCATTTGACCAATGTCTCCGTCTGTTCTAGAACGTACCCCTACTGCATTTGCTTCTATTTCTTTGTCCCCAATTACAAGCATATATGGTACTTTTTGAAGTTGAGCTTCACGGATTTTGTAACCTATTTTTTCGCTTCTATCATCAACAGAAACTCTTATTCCGTTTTGTTGAAGTTTTTCTTCTACTTTTTTAGCATAATCTATTTGTTTGTCTGAAATAGTTAATATTTTTACTTGTGTTGGAGCAAGCCATAATGGAAAAGCCCCTTTTGTTTCTTCTATTAAGAAGCACATAAATCTATCAAATGTACCTAAAATAGCTCTGTGAATTACAACTGGCCTATGTTTTTCTCCATCTTGACCAATATATTCTAGTTCAAATCTTTCTGGCAATAAGAAATCTAATTGACATGTAGAAACTGTTACATCATGTCCTACTGCAGATTTTAATTGAACATCTAATTTAGGTCCATAGAACGCTGCTTCTCCTTCTGCTTCATAGAAGTTAAGACCTAATTCTGTTAATATTTCTCTTAATTGGCTTTCTGCTTTTTCCCACATCTCGTCGTCGTCGAAATATTTATGTTTATCTTGTTTATCTCTTAAAGATAATCTAAATCTATAGTCTTTAAATCCAAAGTCAGCATAAACTGATAATATTAATTTTACTACTCTTGCAACTTCTTCTTTAATTTGGTCTGGTCTTACGAATAGATGGGCATCATTTTGACACATTTCACGTACTCTTTCTAGTCCGCAAACACTTCCGCTATCTTCAAATCTAAAGTCGTGTGCAAGCTCACCAATTCTAATTGGTAAATCTCTATATGAATGTATTTTGTTTTTATAAACTAGCATGTGGTGTGGGCAGTTCATTGGTCTTAAAACCAATTCTTCTGTATCTATTTTCATTACAGGGAACATATCTTCTTTGTAGTGATCCCAGTGTCCTGATGTTTTGTATAAGTCAACATTTGCAAGAGATGGTGTATATACATGTTGATATCCCATTGCAGTTTCTTTGTCTTGAATGTATCTTTCCAAAAGCTTTCTAACAACAGCACCATTAGGTAAATACATTGGTAATCCTGAGCCTACTAATGGGTGTGTCATAAATAACTCTAATTCTTTACCAATTTTTCTATGGTCTCTTTGTTTAGCTTCTTCTAGCATTTGTAAGTATTCTTCTACTTGGGTTGCTTTAGGAAAAGAAATTCCATATATTCTTTGAAGCATCTTGTTATTTTCATTTCCTCTCCAATAAGCTCCTGATGTAGAAAGTAGTTTTATTGCCTTAACTTTTCCTGTACTCATTAAATGTGGACCTGCACAAAGATCTGTAAAATCTCCTTGTTTATAAAAAGAAATTTCTTCATCTTCTGGCAATTCTTCAATTAACTCTACTTTATAAGGCTCGTCCATCTTTTTCATTAAAGCTATAGCCTCATCTCTTGGAAGAGTATATCTTTCAAGAGGTAAGTCTTCTTTTATTATTTTTTTCATTTCTTCTTCAATTTTTTCAAAATCATTTTCTGAAATTGGTTTTTCTACATCAAAATCATAATAGAAACCATTTTCAATTGAAGGTCCTATAGTTAATTTTACACTTTCGCCATATAATCTCTTAACTGCTTGTGCCATAATGTGTGCAGTTGTATGCCAATAAGCCTTTTTTCCATCTTCGTCATCAAATGTTAAAATTTCTAACTTGCAGTCTCTTTCTATTGGATAACGTAAATCTTTTACCTCTCCATCTACTTTTCCAGCCATGGCATTTCTGGCTAATCCTTCACTAATTTTTTTTGCTACATCTAAAACAGACATACCATTTTCTATTTCTAAAATGGAACCGTCTTTTAACTCTACTTTTACCATAAAATCATATCCCTTCTATTTTTTATCTTCATATCCTGGTTTCTTTAGTAACTTAAACATATTTGTCTTGTATTTTTCTACACCTGGTTGATTAAATGGGTTTACGCCTATTAAGTTTCCAGACATTGCTACTGCTAGTTCAAAAAAATAAATTAGATGTCCTATAGTTTCTTCATTTAACTCACTCATATTAATAACTATATTTGGTACTCCACCTTCAACATGTGCACTTATTGTACCTTCCATAGCCTTTTTATTAACATAGTCTAAACTTTTTCCTGCAAGATAATTTAGTCCATCTAAATTATCTCCATCTTCTTTTATTTCTATGTCACTTTGACTTTTTTCAATATTAACTACAGTTTCAAATAAGTTTCTTCTTCCTTCTTGAATGTATTGACCTAATGAGTGTAAATCTGTTGTAAATTCTGCTCCGGTTGGGAATATTCCTTTTTTATCTTTTCCTTCGCTTTCGCCAAATAACTGCTTCCACCATTCAATCATGTAGTGTAATTTTGGTTCATAAGAAACCAATATTTCAATATTTTTATTGTCTTTATATAATAAATTCCTTATAACTGCATATTTATAGCAATCATTGTATTTTAGGCTTTTGTCTACATACTTTTCTTGGGCAAATCTTGCACCATTCATTAATTTTGTTATATCTATTCCTGCTGTAGCAATTGGTAGTAACCCCACAGCTGTTAAAACAGAATATCTTCCTCCTATATTATCTGGTATAACAAAGGTTGTGTATTTTTCTGAATCTGCAAGTTGCTTTAAAGCTCCCTTTTTCTTATCTGTTGTAACATAAATTCTTTTTTGAGCTTCTTTTAGTCCATATTTATTTTCTAATATTTCTCTAAAAATCCTGAAGGCAACTGCAGGCTCTGTCGTAGTACCAGATTTTGAAATTACATTTATAGAAAAATCTCTATTTCCAATTAAATCTATAATATCGTTGATATAATTTGGATTTAAGTTATTTCCAACATATAAAATTTGAGGAGTTTTTCTTTGTTCTTTTGGCAAATATGCATAAAAAGTATGTGTAAGAGCTTCTATAACTGCTCTTGCTCCCAAATAAGAACCACCAATTCCAATAACAACTAATACATCTGAGTTTTCTTGTATCTTTTTAGCAGATTTTTTTATTTTTTCAAATTCTTTTTTATCATAATTGGTTGGTAATTCCATCCATCCTAAAAATTCTTTTGGGTCATTTGCTTTTTTATGTAGTTCATCATGAATTTTTTCTACCTCTTCGGCATATTTCATAATATTTTTTTCGGTTACATCGACATTATCAAAATTCACTTTAATATTGTCCATCTTATCCTCCTCCTTTGTTTTGTAACTAGCAATAGTATATAACATTTGAGTGGTTTATTCAATAGTAAAAAATAAAAATTAAACATATTCAATTTATTAAATAAAAATTCTATAATTTTTTAGATAAATTCGGAGTTGCATTTCGAATTTATCTAGCTGACCTGTCCCCAATTTCCCGATTTGGGAAAAAATGACCTGTCCCTAATTTCCAAGTACCTCATCTAGTACTTTTGCTAAATATTTCATACTAACTAAGCATTGGTCTAAAGTATTGCCTGTTGCTCCTACTTCTATTAAGCTTGCAGCTTTTGATACTTGTTGATTATATCCTGAATAGCGCAATATTATTGGTCTAAATAAACCTGGGTATAGCTCGTTTGCTTTTTGTTGTACTTTTATAGCAAACTTAAGGTTTTGTTGCCATTCTGTATGTGGTATGCTACTTCCGTTTCCACCAACAACAAACATTATTTGTGCTGCATATTCGTCTCCTATTTTAACAGTTGGAGCATATGTATTATCTCCTACAGCATCTCTATGTACATCTATTACTATGTCTGTGTCTTTATTTTCCTCAAGTAACTTTGTTACTGTATTTAAAGAACTTGAGTATGAACCTGTATATGATGGATAATCATGATAGCTCTCGTCGTGTATTACATTATATCCATAAGATTTAAGTTGATTTGTTAATTCTTTCCCTACACGAATTACTGAAAAGTTCTTATCTGTTGTTCTAAAATTGCCAGTTTGTTTATATTGATATTTTTCACTTGATGTATAACTTTCACATGAGTGTGTTTGATATATTATAATGTTATCTTGGTTTATTTCTAAACTTGTTGGATCTAAGACTTCGTTTGTTAGTTTATAATCTGTTTCATTTCTTATTTGTACTCCATAATATTCTTGAGAGTATCTTGGACTTACATTTGACTCTAACACTTCTGTCTTTAGTCCTGTTTCTGCGTGTTCTATATTTTCAGAAGAAGCATCAGTATTATTTTTTTCTTCACTATTTTCCGTGTTGTCTGTATTACTTGCATTACTGGCATCATCTACATTTTTCTCTGCCATCTGTTTACTGTTGTTACTTGATTTTAAGTTATCTATTACTCCTAAATTTACACTTAAAATATCCTCTATTGCTTTATTTTCTCTTGGAGTGCTATTATTGTTTTCTTTATTGTTTACTTGTGCTATTGCTGGTATACTTATATCTAGGCATGACAAAAAATTCTGCCACTTGCTTTTTAAATTATTTTCGTTGCTTTCACTTGAATTTCCCGTTTTAGCATCACTACCGTTTTCTACTGCAACTTCACTACTGCTTTCTGCTTCACTACTTTTTTCTGAGCTAGTAGTACTTTCTACATTATTTTTTATACTTAAAAAATATCTAGTAATCCCAACTACAATAGCTATTATTATAGTTATTTTTACTAGATATTTTATAATGTCCTTTAAACTAATTACTGCCATATTAATCATATTAATATATTTCTCCTTTGTCCAAGTTCTTATATACTAATATATGCTAGCAGTTTTTAATTTATTACTAACTTTTAAGCAAAAAGTAATATTTTTTAGTTAAGCAAGGTCTTTAAATTTGTGTATACAAATTTAAAGTAGACGTGCGTCCGCAGTTTAACGTAAAAATATTACTTTTTTGCAATTATTTATAATTTTTGAGGCTAACAACATTTTACCTATTTTAAAGAAGTTTTCCTAAAAACAGCTATAATTTCGTCTACATTTACATTATTTGCATCTATTGATATATTTGCCTTTTTCTCTTCACCAGTAGCCATATTTTTAACACTAACTACTCCTGAATTTATTTCGTCTTCTCCAACAATTATTACATATGGTATTTGTAATTTATCTGCATATTTTAATTTTGCTTTTAACTTTTTATCATTTAAATATATTTCTGTGTTGACGTCTTTTTCCCTTAAAGAATTAGCTAGCATTATTGGTTTTGATAAATCTTCTAACATTGGAATTACTAAAACGTCTGACATAGAAGATTTTTCTGCTTTTATAAGTCCTAATTCATTTAATTTATAGAATAGTCTTGTTAATCCTATTGAAATTCCAACACCTGGAAGTTTTTTATCTGTATAATATTCTGCTAAATTTTCATATCTTCCTCCAGAACATACACTTCCAAGTTCTCTATAATTATTTAAAAATGTTTCATATACAGTTCCTGTGTAGTAGTCCAAACCACGTGCTATTGTTAAGTCTACTTTAAAGTTTGTATCTGGCACGCCAAACATTCTAATGTAATGTACTACATTAGTTAATTCATCTAAACCTAACTTAAATGTATCATTATCTATATTTAAATCTTGTAATTTTTGTAATTTTTCGTCTGTTGTTCCATCTATTTCTATAAAATTAATAATTTTATTTATTGATTCTTTGCTTACACCTATTTTTTCTAATTCTTCTATTACTGCATCTTTTCCTATTTTTTCGATTTTATCTATTATTCTTAATATTTCTGTAGAATTGTCTTTCTGATTTATGAATTCAAATAATCCGTTTAATATTTTTCTATTATTAATTCTAATTGTAAAATCATCAAAACCAAGTTCTTTTATTAAATTGTATATAACACTTGGAATTTCTGCATCGTTTATTATGCTTAATTCTCCATCTCCAATAATGTCTATATCACATTGATAAAACTCACGAAATCTTCCTTTTTGAGCTTTTTCTCCTCTGTATACTTTGCCAATTTGATATCTTCTAAATGGAAAACTTAAATTCCCATAATTCTTAGCAACATATTTAGCAAGAGGTACTGTTAAGTCAAACCTCATTGCTATATCAGTATCGCCTTTTTTGAACTCATATATTTGCTTTTCTGTTTCTCCGCCTGCTTTTGCAAGTAATATTTCCGATAATTCTAATATAGGTGTATCTAGTGGTAAAAATCCAAATTTTTGATATGTTTTTTCTATTTTTTGTTTCATTTGTTCAAATAATATTTGTTCATTTGGAAGTAATTCCATAAAGCCTGGCAATGTTCTTGGTTCTACCATATTTTCATCCCTTTCTATCTCATTTCTAAATTAGCTATCTTTAACATTTTAGATTATCTTTTTATTTCATTTGTATATATTCCAGTACAACTTTATTGTTTTAAATTGTTTTTAATATTTCTAGTTTTACTATACTAATTTCTAGTCAATTCTTGGTTTTAAATCATAATATATAGGTTTTTCTTCGTATACCATAGTTGATTTTCCGTGCCCTGGATAAATTATTGTATCATCTGGTAATACTAACAATTTTTTTGTTATAGAATTCATTATATCTTCTAAGCTTCCTGTAGGTAAGTCTGTCCTTCCCCAAGTTCCTCTAAATATTGTATCCCCTGAAAATAAGCACTTTTCTTTTTCACAATATAATGAACTTCCACCTTTTGTATGCCCTGGAGTGTGAATTACTTTAAGCTCTATATCCCCTACATGTAATAAGTCTCCATCATCTACTCTTGAGTCTGCTTCTATTTCTATATGATTTATTCCTATATAATCTGTTAAACTAATATTTTGGTTATACAATCCTTCTACATCGTATCTATGAATTAATATAGTTCCGCCTTTTGCATCTTTTACTTGTTTTAATCCTCTTATATGGTCTCCATGGCAATGTGTTAAATATAAATATTTTACCTTTGCATCTAATATATTTAACATTTCAATTATTTCTTCTGGACTTCCTCCTGGATCTATAACCATTGCCTCTTTTGTATTTTCATCTTGAATTATATAGCAATTTGTTTTTTCTGGTATTCCACCATCTACTCTTAATATCTTTAAAATCATCTTAACAACTTCCTTCGTATTTTTTCTTAAAGTTTTTTATTATATATTTATTTTTCTATATTGTTAGCATATTCTATATTTTTAAAACTGTTTTATATATTTATTGTTATATATTTATATACATATTTATACATATTTTTCAACTGTATTTTCAGTTATATTTTATTTCTTTCTCTTAACTTCATATACGCTATCTACTTTTTTTAATGTTTTTGAAACTTTATTTAGTTCTTCTACATTTTCAACTTCAACTGTAACCTCTGCAACTACTAGTTTTTCCTTTGTAGTTCTTGCATTAATTGCAATTAGCTTTGTTTTTATGCCATTTATTGCAGTAATAATATCTGCAAGAAGACCTGTTCTGTCATTTGCATAAATTTCTATTGTAACATCATAAGCCTTTTCTTCACTCTTGCTCCACTCAACATCTATCATTCTATTTTCTTCTGAAATAAGAGATTTTATATTTGTACAGTCTTTTCTATGTATAGATACACCTCTACCTTTTGTAATATATCCTACTATATCATCTCCAGGTACTGGATTGCAACATTTTGATAGTTTAACTAAGCAATTGTCTATACCTTTAACTATAACACCTGCATTATGCTTTTTATCTTCACGAGGTTTTTGGTTTGTAAGTTCTTCTATTTTCTTTTCTATATTTGCTTCGTTATGCTCTTTTTTATATTCTTCTAGTATTCTTGCAACAACTTTACCTGCAGTTATTCCACCAAAGCCAATGCTTGCATACATATCATCTGTACTATTAAATTTATATCTATTTAATGCAGCTTGAACAAACTCTGGTTTAAATATTTCTGTATGGCTTAAACCTAACTTCTTAAGCTCTTTGTCTACAGCGTCTTTACCTTTTTCAATATTTTCCTCTCTTTGATTTTTCTTAAACCATGAAAGTATTTTATTTTTAGCTGTTGAACTTGCAACAAATTTAAGCCAATCTCTACTTGGTCCTTTTGATTGGTCTGATGTTAAAATTTCTACGATGTCTCCACTTTTTAGCTTTGTAACAATAGGCATCATTTTGCTATTTACTTTACATCCAATCATTTTATTTCCTATTGCTTCATGTATAGTATATGCAAAATCTATAGGTGTACTTCCTTTTGGCAAAGCCTTTATTTGTCCTTTTGGAGTAAATACATAAACTTCATCCTCAAAAAGCTCTGTTTTTAAAGTCTTCATAAACTCGTCTGGATCTTGTAAATCTTTTTGCCATTCCAAAGTCTCCCTAAGCCAAGATAGTTTATCGTCTGTTACAACAACATTTGCCTTTTTATGAGTCCTAAAGCTTGCTTCTTTATATGCCCAATGCGCAGCAATACCAAATTCTGCAACCTTATGCATGTCCCATGTACGAATTTGAACCTCAAATGGTGTACCTTTAGGTCCAATTAATGTTGTATGTAAAGATTGATACATATTAGGTTTTGGTACAGAAATATAATCTTTAAACCTTCCTGGCATTGGATTATATAATTCATGTACAACACCTAGTGCTGCATAGCAGTCTTTTACAGAGTTTACAATAATTCTTAAAGCAAATAAGTCATATACTTGGTCAAGTGTTATATTGTCTCTTTTCATTTTGTTATATATACTATATAAATGCTTTGCCCTTCCAGTTACTTCAGCCTCAATTCTTTGCTTTTTTAAAGCTGCCTTTATTTGTTCCATTATTTGGTCAATAAATTTTAATCTTTCTTCTCTTTTCTTATTTATACCTTCAACTAATTCTCTATATTCTTCTGGATATAAATACTTAAAAGATAAATCCTCAAGCTCCCATTTTAAAGAATACATACCTAAACGATTTGCAAGAGGTGCATACAAAACCATAGTTTCTCTTGCATTTGCTATTTGTCTATCTCTTGAAAGATATTTAAGTGTTCTCATATTATGAAGTCTGTCTGCAAGCTTAATTAGAATAACTCTTATATCTTTTCCCATTGCTAAGAACATTTTTCTATAATTTTCTACTTGTTGTTCTTCAATAGTTGCATATTCTAGTTTGCTTAACTTAGTAACTCCATCTACCATGTCTGCAATTTCTTCGCCAAACTTTTCTATAATATCTTTTTTAGTAACATTTGTATCTTCTACAACGTCATGAAGAAGAGCAGCACAAATTGTACTGTCGTCTAGTCCAAGTGTCGCTAAAATATATGCCACTTGAACAGGATGTATTATATAAGGCTCTCCAGATTTTCTAAGTTGCCCTTCATGTTGAGATTTTGCAAATTCATATGCTCTGCTAATAAGCTTTGTGTCTATTTTTCTATTATGCTTTTTCATCTCTTTTATTACATCATCTAATGTATATTCTTTTACTTCTGACATAAATTCACTTCCTTATGCTGTATGTTTCTTGCTCTATACAGTTTTAACCTTTCATAATTTTAACTTTATCATAATTTTAGCTTTATTAAAATTTTAACTTTATTATAGTTTTAGCTCTATTATTGTTCTATCTTGTATAGTAAGTATATTATATAGCTTTCCTCATATCTTTTATTGTAATTTGTACATTTTCGTTTCCATTAAATACATTAACATCTATTGTTCCTACAATATCTACTCTATCTTCTATTTTATACTGTTCTGTCAAGTCCCCCATATTAAATCCTATAGCATCTATAAAAAAGTTATCTTGTTTTAATAAGATTTTTAAATGTTTTCCCTCTGATAATGACCTTATTGAAACTATTTTTAAATTTTCTATTAAAAATAGTGGCATTTTATTTTGTTCTCCAAAAGGCTCTAGTTTTTGTAATTCTTTTACATTTTCTAAACTAACATCTTTTAAATCAACTTTTCTTTCTATGTTTATTACAGGAACAATTTCTGATATATTTTTTGACTTAGCATATTCTGTAAAAGCTTTCTTAAAATCTTCAAATTTATCCTTTTTAATGGTAATTCCAACTGCCATTGAATGTCCACCAAATTTTTCTAAATATTCAGAACATTCCATTAAAGCTTCGTGTAAATCAAACCCTGGTATACTTCTCCCAGAACCTTTTCCTTCGTCTCCTTCAAAGCATATTAATATACTTGGTTTAAAATATTCGTCTGTAATTTTTGAAGAAACTATTCCTGCAACTCCATGATGCCATCCTTCTTTACCAAGAACTATAACAGGTTTGTCCTTTTCTTTAATAATTTCTTCTACCGCTTCATCATATATTTTTCTTTCTACTTGTTGCCTTGCTGCATTATATTCATTCATTTTCTTTGCTAATTTCGTTGTAGTATTCTTATCACTTGCCAAAAATAACTCTAATGCCTCATCTGCATGTCCTAATCTGCCACATGCATTTATTCTTGGAGATAGTCCAAAAGAAACCATAGTAGAATCTATTTTCTTAAACCCACATAAGTCTATTAAAGTTTTTAGTCCAATGTTATTGGTTCTTTCAACTAGCATTAATCCTAGTTTTGCAATTACTCTATTCTCATCAACTAGTGGAACAATATCTGAGATTGTTCCAATTGCTGCAATATCTAAAAATTTAAGATATTCTTTCTCAGGTAATTTCCATCTTATAGCTAATGCTTGCATTAATTTAAATGCAATTCCACAACCAGCTAACTGGTTAAATGGATATTTACTATCTTTTCTTTTTGCATCTACAACTGCTATACAATCCGGAATTTCTTCTCCTGGCTCATGGTGATCTGTTACAATAACGTCTATTCCTATTTGTTTAGCATATTCTATTTCTTCTATTCCAGTAATTCCACAGTCAACTGTAATAATAAGATTTGTACCTGAGTAAGAAATTTCTCTTATAGCGTCTTTGTTTAGTCCATAACCTTCTTCAAGTCTATTTGGAATATAAGTTTTTACATCTACGTAAGAATTTGCAAAAAAGTTTTTAAGAAGTGTAATGCTTGTAATTCCATCCACATCATAATCACCATAAATTGTAATATTTTCTTTGTTTTCTACCGCTTTTACTATTCTGTCTACAGCTTTTTCCATGTCAGGTAAAAGGAATGGATCGTAAAAATCCATTCTTGTTGGATGTAGAAACTTGCTTACTTCTTCATCTGTTGTAATATTTTTGTGAATTAAAATGCTAGCTAACAAATTACTTAATTTATGTTTTTTAGCAAATTTTTCTACTTCATCATTATCAACTTTACTTACTTCCCATTTTTTTACCATATTTACTCCTACTTAACTTGTTGTTTCATTCTTAAATATCCTAGTTCTTCCCACCTATTATATGCTAAGTTTAATCTAAACAAAACTTTAGGCTTAGCACCTGCTCTGTTTTTATCTACAACACAAGCATAATATCTAACATCTGGGTCTGTATATTTCTTTAAGTCAAAATATTTTGTATCTACTTCTTTTAAAGAATACTCATAGTCTTCATATGTTTCTTTATTAATTTGCTTTATTAAGCAAAGTGTATCTAAAACCTCTTTTACAGTTCTACTAACTGCTAAATCGTTAACATCTAAATTTATTGGCAATGTTGTGCTTTCTGTTAACTGTAAAGTAGAATAAATGAACATATTAAAATTTTGAGCCAAGTTTGAAAGTATTGTAGCTGTTTTCTTTATTTCTTCTCCTTTACCAATATTTGCAGTATCTGTTTTTAAAGTATCATAAAATACATATTCTATTTTTTCTTTATAATAAAAATTCATTATAACTTTTTTAAGCTCGTCATTTGTGTGGTCTGTTATATTTATAAAATAAATTGAGTTTTCTATTTCTTTATTTGCCCAGTCTACAGCTTTTATTGTTTTATTAAATTCTGTAGAAATTTCTGATAATCTCTTAACAAAATCTGCTTGACTTTCTTTTTCTTCTTTTATAATAAATCCATTTTCATCTACTTTTACTTTTTTAGGGTCATCTGGCCTAAACTTAAACTCTAAAAGTTCTCCTTCTGTTTTGCTTAACTCTTGTCCATGTAACTTTTGAATTTCTGGATTGTTAATTATTGTTGTAATTAAGCATAGCTTCATTTTATCTTCTGACATTTCGTTTGAAATAATTAAAACCTTTTTCTTATGAATAAATGCTGTGTATGCTGCTAAATTAATTGTAAATCTACTTTTACCAGAGTTAGAAGGCATAGCAAATGCCATTGTTTCTCCTTTTCTTAGGCCTTTGAAAACACTTGAAAGAATAGGAAATGGAAATGCTAGTCCGTTTGTTAATGTATTATCTCCCATCTCTAAGAAAGTTGTTAAGCCTTTATTTAAAATAGCTTGTTTGAATTTACCTGTAACTGTTACTTGGTTTACAGCACTTTCCACCTCTTCTACAGACATAGATTTATATAAAACATAATTAATTATTTCTACTATTTTGTCTTGATTTTCCTTGATTGGATTTTCCAAATAGCTTTTTCTTAATGTAAATAACTTTTTAAGTTCTATATAAACTTCTTCTATATTATCATTTCTATCCATGTACTCTGCAATTAAGTCGTCTTTAAATTCACGTATTTCGTTGTTGTATTTTGGTAAATTAAATCCATCTTTTGCAATTTCTGGAGTATACTTGCTGCCTTCTGTAAATAAAACACTTTTATAAATTTCTGTACATTTATCATCTTCAAAATAACATTCTTTTTTTGTTATATAATATTTTGTTATTAATTTTGGATTAGTTAAAAGTAATCCTAAATAAATATGCTCTAGCTTTTCGTTTTTTAATTCTTTAGGATATATTCCTGTATCTTCTTTCTCGTTTTCTTTTTCTTCTTCGCTATTTGAATCATTTTGCTTATCTTTTGGCTCGTCTTTTTTACTGTCATCTGATGTTTCATCTTTTTCTACATTATCTTTTTCATCATTTACATTACTGCTATCATCTTCATTAACTGTTTTTTCTTCATCATTTAAATCCGCTGTATTATTATCGTTTGAACTATCTTTTTCGTAGTAGTTGTTTTCATCATTATATTTTTTTAGTTTTTTAAATAATGGGTCATCTGAAAATTCGTCGTAATCGTCATAGTCATCATAATCATTATCATCTACATCTGCTGCACTTTTATATGGTATATCCTTAGATACGTCATTTTTTATATCGGTAGCACTATTCTTCTCTTCTTTGTCATCTACTATTTCTATTTTTTTCTTTTTTCTACCTCTTTTATTAGTTTCTTTATTAGTGGCATTATTATTTTTTTCTACTTTGCTAGTACTAATTTGTATTTTTCCAATTCTTTCTAAAGCTTTCTTAAAGTTTTTATTACGTATATCTTGTTTAATTTTTTCTACTTCTTCTTTGTTTTCATCTGTTACCTTCAATTTTTGCAAACTTTCAAATAATTTTACAGCATAATTATCCATATTTTTTCTCCTCTTTTGACTTTTTATGATTATATAACATATTTTTTTGTAATTCAATATTAGAGCATAAGAAAAAGTATCAATTATAACACTACAATTTAAATTTTTTTAAATTATCATAATAAGACACAAACTTTCCGATATACGACTAAAAAAACTATTTAAGCTTAACTAATAGAACTATTTGGAAATAGATATACTAAATATCTAAATTTATAACAATTTAACAAAACTTTGACAATTTAATAAATAAAAAAGTGACATGATTTTTTATAATTATCACATCACTTTTAAAAATTAATTAAAAAATTCACACACTAGACCAGACAATCTCTGCTGATTTGTTTTACTTATTAGTATATTATTACTTCATTGTTCGTGTTTTTGCAATCAGGGAGCATGGTTACATATATAAAGCTACTCTGCTGCCGTAGCTGCTGTCGCTGCGCGTCGGACTGCCGTCGCTGAGGTAGCTAGAAGCCGCATATCCACTGGTGATCGTTGTCCAGTAGTATCCACCGCGAGTAATTCGAGAATTACTTCGTACTCCTAAAGTCCAATCTAAAATATTTCCTGCCATGTCATAAATATTATTTACTGCATATGCTTCCACCGAACCTGTCGGAATAGATTTCTTATTCTCTCCATCTTTTCTATAATTTCCTTTTCCTACACTGTTATAAGTATATGTCTTCTTTGCACTATCTCCACTATTATACATCCATCTTAGTACTGCATCCCACTGACAGTTCCATATCATTGTAGTTGTTACATTACTATTTGCTGCTATTCCCTTTAATTTCTTATACTGCGTATACCATGTTTGGTTTACTGTATCACTATTATTTTTTACAACTGCTGCTTCTGTTTTAGATAAATTACCAGTCTCATATCTTCCTATATAAAACCCTCCATATGTTGTAACACTTTTAATCATATTATTAAACTCTGTTTCTAATTGTGTTTTTAAAGTGTTTATCGTTGCACTTGCTCCCAATCCAGCTTGTTGCAAATTAGTTGTATTGCTATCTGATCCGTTTGTTGTAACATTTGGCTCTTTATTTCCACCTTTTGTAGTGTCCATCACTCCATTTGTCTCCGTCCAATCTAATGGGCTTATTCCAGTTGATGTAAAATCGTATAATTTTCCCCACTTCTTTCCATTTTTATCTGTTCCATACATATCATGTACGTTTTCTACTGGCACCCATACAAACTGGTTTCTTGTTGTCCTTGCTGTTGCTACATTTGTATCTGTTACTGCTGCTTCTCCTTCGTATATTACAAAGCCATTTTTTACCGTATTTTCACTTGCTACACTTGATGCTACATATCCTTTTGGTACTGGTACTGTTACTCCATCTGCACTTTCTACTTTGTTTACTTTACTTAAGTCCCATTCTCTTGCTTTTATTGTTACTACACTACTTATTACTTCTTTTTTATTTCCTGCATTATCTATTGTTAATACATGTAAATAATATGTTCCTACTGTTTCTGTTGGTAATGTTATTGTCTGTGGTGTTGTTGTAAATGTTCCTCCTGTATAACTGCTTACATCTGTTCCTATTTTTCCTGCTTCTGTATTAAATACCCATTTTGTTTGTGTTATATTTACTCCACTTTTTCCATCTGTTTGTGTTACTTCTGATGTTAAAGTTTCTTCTACTTCTACTGTTGTGTTACTTAATTTTATTGTTGCATTTGGTGCTTCGTTATCCATTACTTGTACATTTGCCCATTCTCCACTGCTTACTCCATCATATAGTCTTGCATATATTATGTCTCCATTTACTAGTCCTGTTATTATTTTTTCTTTTACACCTGCATTTTCTCTTGTCCAATTTCCTTCTGTTATATTATTCTTTTGCCACTCTAATTGGTATCCTTCTTCATTTGTATATATTCTTGCCTGTGCTTGCCCATTTCCTGTCCATGTTACTTCTCCATATATTGCTTTTGGTATTTCTCCTATTTGTATTGTTCTTTCTACTACTTGTGGTTCTCCATCTTTTGTTGCCTCTACTTTTATTGTGTATATTCCTCCTTGCGTTAATCCACTAAATGTATATGTTGTTCCTTCACTTGCTTGTGCTTCCCCATACTCTTCTCCTTGTTTCTTTATTGAGTATTTAAAATTGCTTGCTCCTTCTGTTCTTACTAATTCTATTTCTATACTATTTGTTGTTTTGTTTGTTACTCTTAACCCTATACTTAGGTTTTCACCTTTTCCTATACATTCTCCTATTATTATATTGTCTGCTATTTCTTCATCTGGCTCTACTGTTATTTCAAATACATAGCCTGGTACTGTTGTTATTTCATATGTTCCATCTCCATTGTCTATTTTATCTGCATCTTTATCTGTTATTAATCCTTCGCTTTCTATTCTATCCCAGTAGTCTTCTACTTTATATGAGCCATTTCCATCTGCGTATACTGGCACTTTTGCCATCTCTAACTTATCTCTCATTTCTCCTATTGCTGTTTCTTCTTTACTATCTTGTGCCTTCTTTATTACTCCATTTTGTCCAAATACTAACGCTATTGTTATTCCTGCTAATATTAACAGAACTACAATTGTTACAACTAATGCTATTAATGTAATACCTTTGTTTTTTTGATTCATGTGTCTTTCTCCTCCTATTTTTAAATTCTTTTGTTATTATTCCCCATTTTTCTTTTATTAGTCATTTTTTTCTAGTTTAATTTATTTTATGTCTTTGCTAATTTAATGTAGAATAATTTATCTCTTTTGCAAAACAATTATATCATCTCATATTGAGATTGTATATTTTATTTTCATTACTTTTTTGTTACATTTTTATTACAGTTATTCTTTGAATTTAAAATAAATATATATTTATTTTTTCCTTGATTTTCCTTGCATTATACATTATAATATCCTTAATATTTATTTACTTGTGCTAAAAAAGAAATTTAGTAGTAATTTATAGTTACAAATTTTAGAGAAATAGTGGTTATGCAAACTATAAAGGAGGACTTTTATGACATTATTTGAGGATTTAAAATGGAGAGGACTAATTAAAGATATATCTAGTCCAGATTTAGAGAAAAAATTGAATGAAGGTGGACTTACTTTTTATATAGGAACAGATCCAACAGCAGATAGCTTGCATGTTGGTCACTTATCTAGCTTTCTTATTTCTAAAAGATTAAAAGACGCTGGTCATAATCCAATACTTCTTGTTGGCGGAGGAACTGGTTTAATTGGAGACCCTCGCCCTACTACTGAAAGACCAATGATTTCTAAGGAGACTGTTGATAAGAATTTTGAAAGTCTTAAATCTCAGGTTGAGAAAATATTTGGATTTAAAGTTGTTAATAACTATGATTGGTTAGGAAAAATTAATACATTGGACTTTTTACGTGATTATGGTAAATACTTTAACATAAATTACATGTTAGATAAAGATATTATAAGAAGAAGATTAAATGAAGGAATTACTTATACAGAATTTTCTTATATGATATTACAAGCAACTGACTTTAAATTTTTACATGAAAATTATGGTGTAAATATGCAATGTGCAGGCTCTGACCAATGGGGTAACATTACAGCAGGTATTGACTTAATTAGAAAAACAACAGGTGATGAAGTATATGGATTTACTATGCCACTTGTAACAGATTCACAAGGTCGTAAATTTGGTAAAAGCGAAGGAAATGCTTTATGGCTAGATAAAAATAAAACATCTAGTTATCAATTATATCAATTCTTTGTAAACGTAGAGGATTGTAAGGTAATTGACTATTTAAAAATTTATACATTCTTATCTAAAGAAGAAATTGAAGATTTAGAGAAAAAGAATAATGAACACCCTGAATTAAGAGAAGCTCATAAAACATTAGCTAGAGAAATTATAACATTTTTGCATGGAAAAGAAGAATATGAAAAAGCAGTTAACCTAGCTGACCATTTATTTAATAATAAATTTAGTGATTTATCTAAAAAAGATATTGAAGACTTATTTCAAAATGCTGATATTAAAGAAATTGAGTTGGATAAAAATATTGTTGATATATTAGTAGATTTATGTGCTGTATCTAGTAAGAGAGAAGCAAGAGAATTCATTGGAAATGGTGCTATTTCTATAAATGGTGAAAAAGTATCAGATGTAAATTTAATAATAAACAAAGATTTCTTTATAGAAGGCAAATACCTTGTAGTAAAAAGAGGTAAAAAGAACTATTACGTAGGTAAATTAAAATAGTAAAAAAAAGGGACAGGTCCCAATTTCTGAATTTCAGAAATTAGGACCTGTCCCTTTTTTCTAATTTTCCAGCTATTTTTCTACTCCTGGCACTCCTACTACAGTTACATTGTCTGGAACATTTTTTAGTATTACTGCATTTGCTCCTATTTTTACGTTATTTCCTATTTTTATTGGTCCTAACACTTTTGCTCCACTACCAACCATTACGTTATTTCCTAAGTCTGGATGTCTTTTATATTTGTCTTTTCCTGTTCCACCTAATGTTGAATTATGATAAATTGTACAGTCATTTCCAACAGTTGCTGTTTCTCCTATTACAATTCCCATACCATGGTCTATAAATAATCTCCTACCTATTTTTGCTCCCGGATGTATTTCAATTCCTGTAAAAAATCTTCCTATTTGTGATATAAGTCTTGCTATAAATAAAAATTTATGTCTATAGAAAAAATTTGCTATTCTATGAAATACTAATATGTGAAAACCTGGATACAAAACAATTGCTTCTAGTACATTTTTACAAGCTGGATCTTTTTCTTTAATGTTTTTTGCATCTTCATATAACTCTTTAAAAACGTTCATAAGCCCCTTCATTATTATATGAAAGAGCTTATTTAAATGTTATAAAATTATTTGATATTTTAATTTTTCAAGTTTTAATCTATTAGAAGTAACTTTTCTGTAAAACCTAAAATACCAATGTTGCAAATACTAATATTCCTAGTATAATTCTATACCAACCAAATGGTTTAAAATCGTGTTTCTTAATATAATTCATTAGGAACTTAATTACTAATATAGATACTATAAACGCTACTACCATTCCTACTATTAATATTGCAAGCTCTGTTCCTGTAAATGCTAATCCGAATTTTATTAATTTTAGTAAGCTAGCTCCAAACATTACAGGTATTGCTAAATAAAATGTAAATTCTGCTGCTGTTGTACGAGATAGTCCTATTAGTAATCCTCCGATTATTGTAGCTCCTGAGCGTGATGTTCCTGGAAAAACTGCTGCAATTAATTGAAACGCGCCTATAATCAGGGCATCTCTATATGTTATTTGTAGTGTGTCTGTTACTCTTGGCTTTGCTTTTCTACTTTTATTCCAATTTTCTATAAATATAAATGCAATACCAAATACTATTAATGCTATTGCTATTACTGTAGGATTATAAAATAGTTCGTTTATTTTGTCATCAAATAGAATACCTATTACAGCTGCAGGAATACAAGCTACTAATATTTTACCCCACATTCCAATAATATTTTTATCTACATGTGATAAAAATCCAGTTTTCTTATATCCTCTGTCTTTTTCATTTGTATATGGAAAAATATTTTTCCAATACATTACAACAACTGCTAAAATTGCTCCAAATTGTATTACAACCTCAAACATATCAAAGAAATTTTCTGATACATTGTTAAAGCTTAAAAATTGCTCTAATAAAATTAAATGCCCAGTACTACTTATTGGTAGCCATTCTGTAATACCTTCTACAATACCAAATATAATTGAAATTAAAACGTCCACTTTTTCTCCTCCCTACATCATAATTCTACATTCTATTGTGTTTTTTAATAATCCTTCAAAGCGTTCTGCATCTTGCTTTGTTCCTACTATAGTTCCATAATGAATTGGAATTGCAATTCTTGGTTGAATTTCGTTTATAAATTTTGCCGCTTCTACAGCGTCCATTGTGTATTTTCCCCCCACTGGGACAAAAGCTACATCACATTCTACCTGTACATTATCATCATTCATGTCTGTGTCTCCTGCTATATAATATGATGCACTTCTTATTTCTAAAATATATCCAACCCAATTATTTGCCTTAGGGTGATATTGTGCTTTTATATTATAAGCTGGTACTGTTTCAAAATTCATGCTATGAAGTTGGTACCTCTTATTTGGCTCCACTTTATTTATTTGATGTTCTTTAAATCCCATCTTCAAGCATTCTGTATATCCATCATCTGTTACTATAATTATTGTATCTTGATTCCTAACTTTCTGTATATCTTCAGGCGAAAAGTGGTCATAATGCGTATGTGTTATAAATATCATATCTGCATCTTTTGGCTCATCTTTTATATTGTATGGGTCAATGTAAATAACCCTATCTCCTGTTATTTTTATACTACTATGTCCTAAAAGCTCAAAACCTTCTAACATAATTACCTCCTTAATCTTTTGTTTTATTAATACTTAATTTTCAAAGTTACTTTATATCTTACTTTTAATAGTCTTCCTTGTCAATATTATTACAGTAATTTATTAATAATTCATAAATTATTAATAATAATTTATCATATGATAACAACAATAGTTTTTTTAAAATATAAATAAAGTTAAAATTATTATAATTTTTGAATTTTAGCCACAAAAAATCCTTCCATATTTTTGCTTGGCAATACTCTAATTGCTTTGTTTATTGAATTATTTAGTCCAGTATTAAATGCAGGTATTGCTTCTTTTACTTCTAAGTTTATATCTAATAATTTTATATTTAAATTTTCTAAAGCCCACTGCAGAACCATTTCATTTTCTTCTTTATTTAAAGTACATGTTGAATAAACCATCACTCCGCCTTGCTTTAAGGCTGTATAGGCACTTTTAAATAGTTTCTTTTGCAATTTTGCTAAATCTCTCACTGTTCTCTCTGACCAATTTTTATATGTAATTGCACTTGATGCATCAAATCGCCCTTCTCCACTGCATGGTGCGTCTAATAGCACTTTGTCAAAGTAATTCTCGTGTTCTCTTCCTAATAATTCTCCTCGACCATTTACAACATCTATAATTGTGGCTCCTTGTGTATTTACATTATATTTTAATCTCTCACATCTAATTTTATCTAGCTCATTTGCTAGTATATAGCCTTTATTATTCATTAAAGCCGCTATTTGAGTAGTCTTGCTTCCTGGTGCTGCTGTAAGATCTAATACTTTTTCTCCTTCATTTGGTTTTAATACTATTGGTGGAATCATACTTGGTAAGCTTTGCAAATAGATATATCCTTTTTCATATATATCTAATTTTTGTACATCTTTCTCTTTTACATTTTTTAATATTAATGCATCATTATACCAAAAAACTCTTTCAAATTTTATATTTTCTTCTTTAAAATATTTCATTAAATCTTGTATGTTATATTTTATTGTATTAACTCTTAATGTAGTATATCTATCGTTTATCATTCCCGCAACAATTTTATCCACAGTTCCAGGAGAAAACATTTCATAAAGATTGTCCATAAACTTTTCTGGCAATCTTTCTCTTGCTTCTTGTATTGATATCATAATTACTCCTTTTTATAGCCAATCTCCATATTTCTTTATATACCATTTTTTTACTACCTGCACCAAAATTGCATATGCTATAACTAAAACTAATACAATTAAATAATATAATGGTGGCAATATTTCAAAATTAAATGCTGTAACATTATGCAAAATAATTGGTGTAACAATTGTTCCAATTATTGTTACCATAGTTAATGCCGTTAATATAGGATTTGCTCTTGACTGTACAAATGGTACTTTTGAAGTACGTACAAAATGTATAATTAATGTTTCACTTATTAAACATTCAACAAACCATGCTGTTTGGAAATATGACTCACTTGCTGTTGAATTATAGCCAAGTATAAACCAAAATACCAAGAATGCAAATACATCTATTACTGAGCTTATTGGTCCCATTACATTCATAAATGTTGACAAACCTTTTGTATCCCATTTTCTAGGTTTTACTAAAAACTCTTCATCTACATCATCATATGGAATTGCTATTTGTGAAAAATCATACAAGAAATCTTGTATTAGCATTTGAATTGGTAGTAATGGTAAAAATGGTAAGAATATACTTGCAATAAAAATACTAAAAACATCTCCAAAGTCTGAGCTAAGAGCCATTTTCATGTATTTTATAATATTTCCATATACTTTTCTTCCTTCTATTACTCCATTAAAAACAACAGACAGACTTTTCTTTAGAAGTATTATATCACTTGCTTCTTTTGCTATATCTGTTGCTGTGTTTACACATATTCCTACATCTGCATTATGTAATGATGGTGCATCATTTACTCCATCTCCCATATAGCCTACAACATGTCCATTTTTTCTTAATATGTTTATTACTCTTTCTTTTTGTAGAGGGTTCATTCTAGCAAATACATTTACTTCTTCTACTTCTTTTGATAATTCTTCGTCGCTAAGTTCATCTACTTGGCTACCCACTAATATCTTTTTATTATCTATTCCAACCAAATTACAAATATTTTGTGTTGCATATTGATTGTCTCCTGTTAATATTTTAGTTGTTATTCCATATTCTTTAAGCTTCTTTAATGTTGATTTTACTTCTTTTTTAGGTGGGTCTAGAAATGCCACAAACCCTATAAAAGTCATATTGTTTTCATCTAAAAAATTAAAGATTCCTTTGCCTCTATACTCTTGTTTTGAAGCTAATGCTATAACTTGCATTCCTTTACTTGCAAGCTCTTTTGAATTATTATTAATAGTTTCTTTCATTTCTTCTGTAATTGGCTGTATCTCATCATTTAGTTTTACTGTTGTACAGCATTTTAAAATTTCTTCTAGAGCGCCTTTTGTAATCATTTTATAATGATTTTGATGCTTTACAACTATACTCATTTTCTTTCTTGTATAGTCAAATGGGATTTCATCCACTTTTTCATAATTACCTATTTTAGATTTTATATCATGCTTATTTCCAAAATCTATAACAGCTTTATCTACTAAGTTTTTCATCCCAGTCCCATAATAACTATTAATATATGCATATTTTAAAATAGATAAATCTTCTTTTCCTTCAACATCTATATATTTTTGTAAAACTATTTTATCCTGCGTTAATGTGCCCGTCTTATCTGTGCATAAAATATCTATGGCACCTAAATTTTGTATTGATTGCATATTTTTTACTAAAGTATCCTTTTTAGCAAGCGTTTTTGTGCCTTTGGTTAAATTTACATTTACTATCATTGGAAGCATAGTTGGCGTAATTCCAACAGCAACAGAAAGAGCAAATAAAATAGCCTCTAGTATATCTTTTCTAATAAAAGCATAAATCACAAAAACCGCAATTGACACTGCAACCATGTATCTAATAAGCAATTTTGTAATACCATTCATTCCCTTTTCAAAATTTGTAAGTTCTCTTTTCGTGTCAATTTGTTTTCCCATTCCTCCTAGGTAAGTTGAAAATCCCGTATTAATTACAAGTGCAGTTGCATTTCCACTTACGACACTAGTTCCCATTAAACATATATTCTGAATAGAAAATATTTCATTTGTTTCTGCAAATTGACTTGTTTTCTCTATTGGAACGCTTTCTCCTGTAAATACAGACTGATTTAAAAACAAATCTTTACAGTCAAGTATAATTACATCTGCAGGAATAATTGAACCTGCATTAAGATGTATAATATCTCCTTTTACAACATCTTCAACTTTTACAGAGGTTTCTTTTCCATTTCTTAAAATTGTGGCTGTTGTAAACATTTTAGCTTTTAACTTCTGGTTAAATCTATATGTAGAATAATTTTGTGTAAATTTTATCATTGCACTAACAAATCCTATTCCTAAGATTATAAAAGTACCTATGTCATCATCACTTACGAAATGGTTAATTATAGCCAAAATAACTAATATTAAAATAAATTTATCTTTAAAAGAATTTATAAAGAAATAGAACCAATTTTTCTTCTTCTCTTTAACTACAACATTTTGTCCATTCTTCTCAAGCCTTTCTACTGCTTCTTTTGATGTTAATCCTTTTTCATATTTAGTATCATATTCTTTTAAAAGTTCTTCTTTCGACTTTTTAGCAATCTCAGTATATTTTTTTAATATTTCATTATTATTTGTTGTTATTTTGTTATTTTTTAATCTTTTTGTTATATAGAATAATCTTATCATTAGAATTACTTCTCCTACATAATTTTATTTAATTATTTAAAATCCAATTATTTTATTATACATTTCAACTGCAAATTTATCTGTCATTCCTGAAATATAGTAAATTATAGCTTTACTATAGTCATTTTCATTTGTTATATCAAATAACACTTCATTATTGGCACCTTGTTTTCTCTCAAAAGTCCAATATCTAGATAGCCACTCTTCAAAATTATTTAAAATATCCGGATAAAATTTTTTCATTTTATGAATTTTATCTAGCGTATTTTCTCCATCATAAGTATTTTTTAATGTGTTATAAATTTCATTTAACACTAAATCAAAATATCTTGAAGAAGGTCTTAATCTATCAGACAAGTATATATATTCATAATTGAATTTCTTTAGTTCATTCATTAAGTTAAACATTTCATCTGAAAAGCATAATCCTTTTTCAGGTGAAGAATTTTGGCATAAATCTTTTATTAAGTTATTTATTATAATTGTATTGTTTATTACTTCATCATAGTCACTTCTTAATATTTTATATAATTCTGATAAATGTTTATCTAAAATTCCTACTGTTATTGCATCTTCAATGTCTCTTCCTATGTATGAAATTTTATCCGAAACTTTTACCACACAACCCTCCCATGTATATGGTGCATATTGATTTGGATATTTATATTCTTTTAAATCTATGCATTCCTCTCGTGGAAAAAGTGCATTTTCGTCTATTTCACCACAATGTGATATAATACCATCTCTTACTCCATAAGTTAAGTTCAAATTTTGCTCATTTTTTAAATTATCTTCTAATAATTCTATTTTATCTACAAAATCCAATCCATTTTTTTCATGCCAAAATTTTTCTTCTAAATCTCTTTGAGATATTTTAGACAACACCCTTTCACCTTCATGTCCAAAAGGTGCATGTCCTAAATCATGTGCTGTTGCTATGGCTTTAGTTAAATCTATATTTAAGCCAAGATATTTTGCTATTGTATGGCTTATAGATTCTACATATGTAACATGTTCTATTCTTGTACAAATATGGTCATTTTCTGGCGAGAAAAATACTTGAGTTTTATGTTTCATTCTCCTATATGCAGTAGAATGTATTATTCTAGTATAATCTCTTTCAATTTCTGAACGTATATCATTATTACGCTTATATAGCTCTTTTTCTCTTTTTATTATATTAGTCCATTTTTCATTTTTTTCTGTCGCAGCAACCTTTTCAAATAAGTTTCTCAAAATTATTCTTCTTTTTGTTATTATTAATTAATTCATTCATATGTTCGTTTTTATATTATTTATTTTTTAAATCCATCTAATTTATTGTAATTAATTTATTCATCTCTATAATATAATTTTCTGATAATTTAAAATAATTTATCTTTATAAATTTCTGCCTGTTTTAGCATATGACCAATGTTTCCTTCTCCAGCAAATTTTTCAATGTCAAAAAAGTTTTCGTTTTTATCCATCCAACATAGTTTATTTACTTCTTCAACTAGCTCAACCTCTTTATTAAGTTTACCTGTATATACTTCTAATTCCATATCAGACATTTTATATTCAAAATCCATAATATGTGTTAATGTAATATCGTTATTTGTTATTCCTGTTTCTTCTTGTAACTCTCTATATGCTGCATGCAACTCATCTTCATTTTGTTCAACGTGTCCACCAACTAAGTTGAATTTTCCCTTATATGGCTCTTTTGCTCTTTTACACATTAAAACTTTATCTCCTGCTTGATTATATACTAATATTACATTTAGTTTTTTCATGTTACATACATCCTTTCTTTTTATACTACATTTTTGTATATATGTCAATGATGTGAAACAAACTTTTATAAAAAAATTTGTAGTATAT
>ERZ1643251.1231-NODE-1231-length-30097-cov-7.987051_pt1 | contig 30097 bp, 36 predicted proteins | sample MGYA00579261_ERZ1643251 | MGnify/ENA primary metagenome ERZ1643251 (study PRJEB29033, sample SAMEA4952267) | chicken gut metagenome | biome: Broiler Chicken; feature: Gastrointestinal Tract; material: Caecum | place: Ireland | collected 2018 | study: Broiler... | reverse complement strand
TTGTAAAATTGCTAGAAAAAAACACATGATTTAAATTTTCATGCGTTTATCCTGTTAAAAATACGGTTTTTCTTGACTTATCCCAGAATTTAATATTATAATAAGAGGGCTAAAGAAAAGGAGAGATTGTTTTATGAAAAGAACTTATCAACCAAATAAAAGAAAACAAGCAAAGAAACATGGCTTTTTTGCAAGAAAAGGTACAAAAATTTTAAACAATCGTCGCAAAAAGGGACGCAAAGTTCTATGCAAGTAAAAACCACTTAATGTGGTTTTTTTCCTAAGGAGAAAACTATGAAAAGATATGAAATGGTTAAAAAGCATGAAGATTTTAATACCATTATTAATAAAGGAAAAAAAAAATCTAATAAATACATGTTAATATTTTTCATAGAAAAGGATTTCGAAAAACCTAATTTTGGTATAGCAGTAGGCAAGAAAATAGGCAATGCTGTAATGCGTAATAAAATGAAAAGAATATTTCGAAATCTTGTAGATAATAATCGTTTGCTATTTAAAAATTATCATAATTATATTATAATGATTAAGAAGGAAGCAACGAACGCTTCTTATAAAGTACTCGATGAAGAAATGAAAAATATTCTCAAGAAAGGATAAATATGAAAAATAAATTCAAGGTATTTGCTCTAGTATGTGTACTTTTACTTACTAGTGGTTGTGGTACCTCAAATTATATTAAAGATGACGAAGGAAATATCGTCGAATTTGAAGAAACTGGTCAAATGCTCCAAAAAGATATTTTGTGTTTACCAGAAGAAAATAGTGAATTATATAAATTATATGAAGAAAACAAAGATCAATTAAAGTATGATTTTGAAGAACTTCCAAGTTGTTCTGATTATAGTTTATCTTCAACAAAAAGCTCTGGCTTATGGGAATTCCTATTTGTTAAGCCTTTAGCATTCCTAATATTAAAGTTAGGAAACTTAATTGGTAACTTAGGTGTATCTTTAATATTAATAGGGTTAGCAATACGTCTTATACTATTACCATTTACAATTAAAAGTTCTAGACAAACATTTAACATGCGTAAGGCTCAACCAGAAATTGAAAAGATTGAAAGAAAATATCGTAATCGTACTGATAATGAATCTCTAATGGCTAAAAGTCAAGAAACAATGATGGTTTATAAAAAGTATAAAGTAAATCCAATGGTTGGATGCTTAATGGCCCTAATTCAAATCCCATTGTTCTTTGCTTTTTTACAAGCAATCTATAGAACTCCAGCTATATATGAAGAAACCTTATTTGGTTTTGATTTAGGTATGACTCCAATGGTAGGAATAGGCCAAGGAAATTACTTATATATATTATTATTAATATTAATTGCTATATCGACATATTTTTCTTTCCGTCAAACAATGACTCAAACACCACAATCTACACCTGAAGCGGCTAAACAAATGAAGATAATGCTTTATGTAATGCTAGTTATTGTAGTTTATGCATCACTAACACTTCCAACTGCTTTAGCGTTCTATTGGATTGTAACATATACATTCATTGCAGTTCAAAATATTATTATCAATATGGTTAATAATAGATCCTTAACTAATCGCCCTCGTAAGAAAAAGGAAGAAAAGAAAAAAGAAAAAATTAAAGATAAATTAGTTAAGAAAGAAGGTATGAAGTATGGAAAAAATAATTAAAGATGGAAAAGAGACTGAACTAGTATTAGAAGAAATACTAACAGAAAACAACTTAACTAAAGATGAAATAGTTTATACATCTCATGATAAAAAAGGTAAATTATTTCAAGGTACTTTAAAAGAAGTAACAGTTTATAAAAAGACAGATATTAATAACTCAATTAAAGAATTTTTAAAAGAAATAATTGAAAATATGGGCCTTGAAGTATCATTTGAAGTAGTTACAAAAGATGAAAGAACCACCATTAAAATGTATTCTAATAATAATCCAATAATCATTGGTAAAAGTGGTCATACATTAAAAGCATTAGAAACTTTAGCAAAACAAAAGATTCAAAATGATACAGGAATATTTTATAAAATCAATTTAGATGTCTCAAATTATAAAGAAAAGATACAAAAGAGCATCGAAAGATTAGCCAAAAATACTGCAAGAGAAGTAGCAAAGACTAAGATTCCAGTTGCTCTTGATAATATGACTTCATACGAAAGAAGAATAGTGCATAATGTACTTACAGATTTTAAAGGTGTCAAAACGGAAAGTGAAGGGGAAGAACCAAACCGTCACGTAGTAATTAAACCAGAATAGGGAAGCAATATGCTTCTTTTTTTTTGGATTATGTCTTGACAAATATACTGAATTTTTATATAATTTCAGTATATTTGTCAAAAAAAGGAGAAGGCATACTATGAAACAAATGAGTTTAAAAGAATTTAAGAATGTTAATAATATGGAAATGATTAAAGAATTAATGAAGTTTAATAATGGTTATGTTACTTCAAAACAAATAACAGACTTAGGAATACATCGGATGTATCTTAAAATGTTAAAAGAAAAAAATATAATTGAAAAAATAGCTCCCGGAATATATATTGATTCTTCCAAAATAGAAGATAATTATTATGTATTGAACGTAGAAATTTCTAAGATTATTTATTCTCATATGACTGCTCTTTATTTTCACGGATTATCAATAAAAGCTCCTGACAATATTTTTGATATTACGGTTAACTATAGTTATAATAATCCAAAACTAAAGAATCATAATGTATTTTATGTAAATAATGATATTTATAATCTTGGTCTAACAGAAGTAAAAACTCCAATGGGAAATATAGTAAAAGCATATGATATGGAAAGATGCATTTGCGATATTATTAGATCAATAAATAGAATGGATTTAGAACATGTAAAATACAGCGTAAAAAAATATTTGCAAAGAAAGGATAAAAATATTACTAAACTAACTCAATATGCCGAAAAAATGGGCATAAAAGATAAAGTAATTAATTTTATAAGTATGATTTATGAATAGTATGCAATTAAAAGATAAATTAAAAAATATATCAAAAGATAAAAATATTAATTTTAATACTTTACTTAGACTGTTTATGTACGATAGATTTATTGAAAGATTATCAGTCAGTAAATATAAAGATAATTTCATCTTAAAAGGTGGATTTTATTTGAGTACTTTATTTGGTATAGAAAGTCGAAGCACCATGGATATTGACGCGTATTTTAGAAATTATCCATTTACTGAAAAAAATATAATTAATATGATAAAAGAGATAATTGAAATCAATTTAAATGATAATACCACATTCGATTATAATGGCATCTCTCCAATAAGAGATGAAGATGAATATGGAGGATATAGAATAGAACTTGTTGCTCATTTTGAAAACATAAGAGAAATGTTTCATATAGATATTGCAACTGGGGATCCAATTACACCATCAGCAATATCTTATAAATATCAACCATTATTATTAGAAAAAACCATAAATGTTTGGGCATATTCAATAGAAACCGTTATAGCAGAAAAATTATCAGCAATAATGGAACATTCTTGAATGGATTAGAAAATACATGGGGTAGTAAAATAGCGACAACAAACTGGAAAATTGGAGAATTGGATATCGAAACCGCAAGATATAGTCCAATAAAAGAAGTTTATAATTATGAAATAAATAATCCAAGTACTTCATCTGGAGAAATAACATATGAAGCAAAAATAGGGTTGATGTATGCAAGTGATTATGGCTATGCAGCAAGCCCAGCAAACTGGAGTACAAATATTGGAAGTTTAAATAACGATACAAATAGAAATAATAATTGGATGTTTATGGGATTATACGAATGGACAATTTCCCGCCGTTCGGACTTTACGGGTAATAATGCGTTCTACGTGTATGACGCAGGTAGTGTGAACAACTACCGCGTGGGCGGCTACCGCGGCGTGCGCCCGTCCTTCTATCTTGAGTCTACTGTAACCTACATCTCCGGCTCCGGCACAGAATCTGACCCTTTCAGAATTGCTTAATCTATGCTATAATACTTCCGTTGAAAGGAAGTATTTTTATTATGGAAGATACAATTTGTGCAATATCGACATCTATTGGTATCGGTGCTATTTCGATAGTTCGTGTTACTGGACCTGATGCAGTAAAAATAGTAGATAGTATATTTGATGGTAATTTAATTGATAAAGAAACCCATACAATTCATTATGGACATATTAAATATAATAATGAAGTAATTGATGAAGTTTTAGTTATGTTAATGCGTGGACCTAAGACTTATACAACTGAAGATACTGTTGAAATTAATTGTCATGGTGGTAAATCTACTACAGAAAAAGTATTAGAAATATTATTATCTCGTGGATGTAGATTAGCAGAACCTGGTGAATTTACTAAAAAAGCATTTCTAAATGGTCGAATCAATCTTCTTGAAGCCGAATCAGTTAATGATTTAATTGTTGCTAAAACAGATGCTGCAAGAACATTAGCCATCAATAATGTCGACGGAATTTTAACTAAAAAGATTAGAAATATCCGTGAAAAAATAGTAAAAATACTTGCTAATATTGAAGTAAATATCGATTATCCAGAATATCAAGATGAAGTACAAGTTACTCATGATTTAATGGATGAATATTTAACAGATATAACTAAAGAATTAAAAAGTTTAATCGATGGTGCTAGAAATGGTCGCATTATTAAAGAAGGTATTAATATTGCCATAATAGGACGACCTAATGTTGGAAAAAGTAGTATCTTAAATCATTTGCTTGACGAAGAAAAAGCCATAGTAACTGATATTCCTGGAACTACTCGTGATATTGTGGAAGGATCAATTACTCTAAATGGGGTTGCAATAAATTTTATTGATACCGCTGGAATTCGGGAAACTGATGATATCGTTGAAAAAATTGGTGTCGACCGGAGTAAACGTTCTGCAGATTCGGCCGATATTGTATTATTTGTTGCAAATAATAATGAAAAAATGACCGAAGAAGACCTGGAATTACTGGAAAAATACGATTCAGAAAATTTAATAATTTTTGTAAATAAATCAGATTTGGAACAAAAAATAGAAATTCCGGGAAATATTTCTCGGGAAATAATTTGGGGAAATACTGTTGATGTAAATGGACTAGAATCTTTAAAAAATGCTATCAAAAACAAATTAAATTTAGATAGTATTATAAATAAAGATATGAGTTATTTATCAAATATTCGCCAAATAGGCTTAGTAAATAAGGCAAATTCAGCAATTGAAAATGCTTATACTAGTTTAAAAAATGGTATGCCTATTGACATGATTGAGATAGATTTAAGATCTGCTTGGGAATATCTTGGAGAAATAATCGGCGACTCTTATCAAGATGAATTGGTTGATAATATATTTAGTAACTTTTGTTTAGGAAAGTAGGTGAGATTTATGTATGATTGTATAATTGTTGGTGGTGGACATGCTGGAATAGAAGCAAGTCATATTGCTGCTAAAATGGGTAAGAAAACACTTTTAGTAACAGGTAATATTAAAAATATTGGTGATATGCCTTGTAATCCATCAATCGGTGGAACTGCCAAAGGGATAATTGTCCGTGAAGTTGATGCGCTCGGAGGCCTAATGGGTCATATCGCTGATATTAGTCAAATTCAAATAAAAATGCTTAATAACTCTAAAGGTCCAGCAGTTCGTTCCCTTCGTGCTCAAGCCGATAAAATAACTTATCCTAAAAATATGCAAGATGCTTTAATGCATACTTCAAATTTAACTATTAAAGAAGCCATGATTGAAGATTTGATCGTCGAAGATAATACCGTTAAAGGTGTAGTAACTGCCGATGGTGAAAAAATAAGTGGTAAAACAGTTATTTTAACCACTGGAACCTACTTAAAAGGTAACATTTTAATTGGTAGTGAAAATACTCCCGGAGGACCTCATGGTGAAGCAAGAAGCAATCACTTATCAGATAAATTAAAAGAATATGGTTTAAAAATCATTCGTCTTAAAACTGGTACTCCTCAAAGAATTAAAAAAGATTCAATTGATTTTTCTGTTATGCAAGAAGAAAAAGGTGATAAAACACCTTGGAAATTTAGTTTTGATTATGAACCATCTTACGATGTAGATAAGCAACAATCTTGTTATCTTTTATATACTAACGAGACTACGCACAAGATTATTCGAGACAACTTAAATAAATCAGCCATGTATGGTGGCTATGCAACAGGTGTGGGACCTAGATATTGTCCATCAATTGAAGATAAAATAGTTAGATTTGCTGATAAAGAAAGACACCAACTATTTTTAGAACCGGAATCTCTATATTATGATGATTGGTATTTACAAGGTTTTTCTACCAGTATGCCAAGAGATGTTCAAGAACTTATGGTTCATAGCCTTAAAGGCTTAGAAAATGCTATCATAACTAAATATGCTTATGCTATCGAATATGATGCGATTGATCCACTACAAATAAAACCATCTTTGGAAAATAAAGTTATTAAAAACTTATTCACAGCAGGCCAAATAAATGGTACCTCCGGCTATGAAGAAGCGGCAGGTCAAGGTATTATCGCGGGAATTAATGCATCATTAAAATTAGATAATAAAGAACCTTTAATTTTAAAAAGAAGTGATGCGTACATCGGTGTCTTAATCGATGACTTAGTAACTAAAGGAACAATTGAACCATACCGTATGCTTACATCTCGTGCTGAATTTCGCCTTATTTTAAGACATGATAATGCCGATTTACGTCTTCGCGATTATGCTAAAAAATGTGGTACAATTTCTGATGAACAATACAATCATCTTCAAGAAAAGAAACAAAAAATAGCAGATTTAACTAAGTATTTAAAAGAAAATCACATTAAAATAACTGAAGATAATAAAAATATTTTTATAGAAAATAACATACCAATTCCAAGTAGTAATTTAACATATTATGAACTACTTAAAAGACCAGAAATAAAACTTTCTTTTTTAGAAAATTTTATTCAACTTGATTACAGTGAAGAAGTAAAAGAACAAGTAGAAATAGATGTTAAATATGAAGGATATATTAAAAAAGCGTATAAAGAAGTAGAAAAACTAATAAAACTAGAAGAAAAAGAAATACCTGATGATATCGATTATTCGTGCGTTACCAACTTAGCAAGTGAAGCTCGTCAAAAACTGGCCAAAGTAAGACCAAAGACAATTGCTCAAGCATCTCGTATAAGTGGTGTAAATCCTGTCGATATCTCAGTACTATCAGTTTATTTAAAGAAGGAATATAACAAATGAATATAGAAGAATTTATTAATGAAACAAAAAAATTAGGAATTGATGTAACTGGAGAGCAACTTGAAAAGTTAGAAATATATTGTAATTTTTTACTTGAATATAATACTCATACTAATCTAACAGCAATAAAGAATAGGGAAGAAGTCTATTTAAAACATTTTTATGATTCTCTAACATTAGTAAAATCAATCGATTTAACCAGCATAGAAAATTTACTTGATATTGGTACTGGTGCAGGCTTTCCAGGCATGGTTTTAAAAATATTCTTTCCTAATTTACAAATATATTTAGTTGATTCCAATAATAAAAAAATAAAGTTTTTAAACGAATTGAAAGACAAATTAAATGTTGATAAAGTAGAAGTTATCAACGACCGCATTGAAAATATAACTTCAAGATTTATCAATAGTATAGATGTGGTTACAGCAAGAGCAGTTACAAACTTACCAGTTTTAGTTGAACTTGCTCTACCTTTAGTTAAAGTTAATAAATACTTTATTGCTATGAAAGGTAATGCCCAAGAGGAACTCGAAAATAGCGAATATGCCATTACTTATCTCGGTGGCAAAATCGAAGATGTAAAAGAATTTGCTTTACCACATGACGCTGGCAAAAGAATGCTTATTGCCATTCAAAAAACTCAAAAAAGCGAATTAAATAAATTGCGCCCTTACGAAAAAATTATTAAAAAACCATTGCAAAAAAACTTTATATAAGATAAAATTATAAGAGAATAAAGGGTTGATTTAAGTGAATAATACACAAACAGAAGAAAAGATACTTCAAGTCCCTATTGAGGATATAATACCCAATCGTTTTCAACCACGATTGGCTTTTGATGATGCCTCTTTAACAGACTTAGCAGCATCTATTAAACAACATGGAATTATTCAACCTCTTGTTTTAAGAAGAAAAAATGATAAATACGAAATAATCGCCGGTGAGCGAAGATATAAGGCCGCCAGGATGGCTGGTTTAGTTTCAGTTCCAGCAATTATTTCTAATTTAAGTGATCAAGCAAGTGCTGAAGTAGCAATTGTTGAAAACGTTCAACGTAAAGATTTAACTGCAATTGAAGAAGCAAGATCTTATCAAACACTTTTAGAAAAAGGATACATGACTCAAGAGGAATTAGCCAAAAAGATGGGCTTATCTCAATCCGCAGTTTCTAATAAACTTCGTCTTCTTTCTCTTGATGAATCTGTTCAACAGGCCGTTATCAAAGAACAAATTTCTGAAAGGCATGCGCGTTCTTTATTAAAAATTAAAGACCCAGAAATGCAAAAAGTTCTTTTAAACAAAATAATTACAGAACGTCTTACAGTTAAACAGTTAGAAGATGAAATTAAAAAAATAGTAGGTCCAACTACTGATATATCTTTAGACACTACACCTAAAGAACCATCAAAAAGCATGGATGACAATACTGCAAGTGCCATTTCTGCAATTAATAAGTTGATGAATAGTCAAAATCCTATAACTCAATTAGAAAACAACCAAAGTAATGAAAATTTATCGGATTCAGAAGTATTAGAAAAAACAGAAACGCCAGCAAATGTTAATGATATTGATGATATTCCAGTCATAGAAAGTGTGCCAAATATTGAAAGTATTGTTCATAATGCTGTCGATATAAAATCACTTAACCAAAATAGTAACCCTGAAGTACAAGGAGGTAATAATGTGAATCCAAATCAAACTCCAAGCAGTCCTAATGTTGCTGCTCCTTTTTCCGAATCTCCTGAAAAAGTGCCTAATAAGTTCTTTAATTTTTTAGAAAGCCAAGCGGCTAATCTTGACTTAGAAGAACCACCAAAAACTTTTGAAACTCCGGCACCTAAAGAACCTGAAAAACCAGTAGATTTATTAAATAAAACTGACAACATAGAAATGCTTGATGATTTCATTATTCCATCAACTCCAACAAACAACAAGGTTATGAATGATGACTATTTAGACCATGTTATCAAAACAGTTCGGGGATTAAATTTTGATAGTGATAAAGTTGTTATAGAAGAAATGAATTTACCAACAGAATATCAAATAACTATAAAGATTAAAAAAGATAAAATTTAAAAATACTGAAAGTCACTCAGTATTTTTTTCTTCTTCACTACTTACATATTGTTCATTAGTTATTCCTGGTTCCGATCCTCTAACATAATAGTACAATGCTGCTTTGCTAGTATCATTAGTAGCATTACCAGTAATTGCATCAAGAGGTATTGCCACTACATTTTTAGGTGTTTCATACCAACTAGTATCAACATCTTTTAATACATATTCAATTGTTGCTGCCCATGCATTTTTAGAATTAGTTCGCACTTTAGAAGTTATTGTTTGATTATCATCATAACCCATCCAAGTCATAACTAATGCATCTTGATTGTAACCAACTATCCAAAAATCGGTATTGGTTGAACCAGTTTTAATTGCATACTTATTACTAAATTTTGAAGATATTGTTAGTGCTGTTGGAGTAGTATAATCCACAAATGCAGCATTACTAGTTGTATTCATCATTTCATTTAATATATAAGTATAATTAGGATTTAAAACTAACGTTTCTTTTTCTTCATGTTCATATAAAACATTTCCATCCATATCTTCTATTTTTTCAATAAAATATAAGTCTTTTTGATATCCTCCCGAAGCAAATGTTGTATAGCCAGTAGCAAAATCAATTAAATTAATTTCACTAGTACCCAGTGGTAATGAAGCAACTTCATTTAACTCTGCTGTAATACCAGTTCTATGGGCAACTTCAATCATGGCATCAACCCCTAAAAATAAATTGGTTTTAACAGCATAAACATTATCAGATAAGGCTAATGCCGCAGCCATCGTTATTTCTTTGTTCGCGTATAAATCACTAGCATTCGCTGGACTATAAGTTTTTCCATTTGCTAAATTAAATGTCGTTGGTTCACTTGAAAATGTCGAAGACATTGTCATGTTATTTTCTAAAGCCGCGTAGTAAAGGAATGGTTTCATTGTTGATCCAACTTGCCTTACACTTTCTAATGCTCTGTTATACTCGCTAGTTGCATAATTCATTCCCCCAGTTAAAGCCTTAACTGCTCCAGTATTAGGGTCAACTATAATACTAGCCACTTGAATTTCTTCATCAACTTTATTAGCCAAAATGTTTTCTTCCATATTGGCTTGGACATCCATGTCTAAAGTTGTATAAATTTTTAACCCTCCAGCATCAATTAGTGATTCAGGTATCCCAGGAATATTTGCAAGTTCATCCAATACAGCATCTTGATAATACATTAACATTTGTAAGTTATTAGTCTTATTTTGTCCATATATTTCAATACGCTCTTGAAATAAATTATTATAAGTATCTTCATCGATATAGTCATTATTAAGCATTGATTTAGCAACAATTTTGGCTCTTTTTATACATGCATCATAATCAGATACTGGATTATAAGCCGCCGGATTTTTAGATATACCTGCAAGCATTATTGCTTCTTCTAAAGTTAATTCACTAGGTTTCTTATTAAAGTAATATGCCGAAGCATTGACAATACCCATATTACCTTGTCCATAATTGATAGTATTTAGATACCCTTCCAATATCTTATCTTTATCATAATGAACTTCTAACTCGAGAGTTAAAAATGCCTCTTCAATTTTTCTTTCCCAAGTTTGATCAAAATCTAAATACAAATTCTTGATATATTGTTGTGAAATCGTCGAAGCCCCTTGCACAATTGTCCCACTTTTAATATTTAAATACATCGCTTTCATAATTCGCAAGTAATCAAATCCATGATGTTTATAAAAATTTTTATCTTCAACAGCAATCGTAGCATCAATTAAATACTCACTTATATCTTCGATATTTGCCCATTCATTATTTCTTGATCCTTGATATATAAGTTCATTATTATTGTCATATAAATATAAACTACCACTAGTTTTTAAATCTAGTCTTGGACTAAGATAAGCATAGGTATAAAGTCCAATAATTACGACGATAAAAGATATAAATCCAAAAAGCATTAACTTGAATAAAAACCGTACTTTCTTCAATTTATATCACCTAAATTTTATTATGTTAAAAAAAATGTAAAATATAAGTGCAAAATTCTATATATTATGCTATAATTATCAAGAAAAAAAGCGGGGTGAAAAAAATGCGCCGTAAAATAGATTGGCAATTGTCCGATAAAACGTCAGTTTTAGTTGATTTAAAAGATGTTTCTTGTAAATATGAGGAAAATAAATTTTTAGAATTTATTGAATCAGATGTAACAAATTATATAGATTTAGAAAATAAAAAGTATAAACGCTTATCTAGTGAATATACTATGGAAATAGATTTTTTAAATAATATTTGCGCATTTACTTTTCCAACTCAAGAAAATTGTAGTTTTGATTGCGAAAGCAATATTGATATAGATGAAAAAAGAGTAACAATAAAATATAAAATAGCAGATGATGAAAAAATAATAACTATAAATATGAAAGAGGAATGAGATGAAAGAATTAATAATTGCTGCTTTGCAAAAAAGCATTTCCGATATGGGAATTAATTATGATGGGGTTATTGAAATAAGTCGTCCTAAACAAAAAGAAAATGGAGATTATGCTAGTAATATTGCTATGAAACTTGCTGGAATTATGCATGATAATCCTATGAGTATTGCTGCATCTTTGGTTGATAATTTTAGTTGTTCACAAGTTACCAACATTGAAATTAAGGCACCCGGTTTTATAAACTTTTTTGTAGCCAAAGATTACTTATTAGAAAACTTAAAAAAAGTTTTAGTTGAAAAAGAAAATTATGGACGAAGCAACATTGGTAATGGCCAAAAAATAAATATTGAATTTGTTAGTGCTAATCCTACTGGTATCCTTCATTTAGGTAATGCTAGGGGTGGTGCTTATGGGGATTCCCTTGCTCGTATAATGCGCTTCTGTGGCTTTGATGTAACTGAAGAATATTATATTAATGATGCTGGAAACCAAATCAATAATTTAGGTGAATCAATAAAAGCCCGTTATTTTGAAATTTGTCAACAAGATTATCCAATGCCTGAAAACGGATACTTTGGTAAAGAAATAATTGCTATGGCTGAAGAAATTTATGCCGAACATCAAGATACTTATTTAGATAAAGATATTGAATTTTATAAAGAATTTGGTACCCAAAAAATGTTAGATCGTATCATTGCTGACTTAAAAGAATATGGTATCAATTATGATGTATTTACTAGTGAAAAAGCCATTAGTAAAAAATACGATTTAAAAGATATAATAAACAAATTATCTCAAAATGGCTATACATATGTTAGTGATGGTGCTACTTGGTTTAAATGTAGTAGTATATTTGATGATAAAGACCATGTTTTAATTAAAGAAGATGGAACTCTTACTTATTTAGTTCCTGATATTGCATATCACTATGATAAATATAATCGTGGCTATGATAAAATGATTGATATCTTTGGAACAGACCATCATGGTTATGTTGCTAGACTTAAAAGTAGTGTTAAAGCTCTAGGTAACGACCCTGATAAACTAGAAGTAAAACTATTACAACTAGTTCGTCTTGTGGAAAATGGTGAGGTTGTCAAAATGAGCAAGCGTACTGGTAAATCAGTTACTTTAAAAGAACTAATTGATGAAGTTGGTGTCAATGCAGCTCGTTATTATTTTTCAAGATATAGCCTTGATACTCAAATGGATTTTGATCTAGGCCTAGCCAAAAGTAAATCTAACGAAAATCCAGTATTCTACGTATCTTATGCTTATGCGAGAATATCATCAATTTTAAGAGAAAAAGATACCAGCGATATTCCTGAAAAATTTGAAACATTAAATAATGTTGATACATATAATGTGTTAGAAAAAGTATATGCTTTTCCAGAAGTAGTTGAAAATGCTGCTTTAAAGGAACTTCCTCATCTAGTTACTAACTACGTTTATGAATTAGCTAATCTTTTTCATACATATTATTCTAAAAATAGAATACTTACTGATAATGAACAAGAAACTATGGAAAACATCTTGTTAATTAAAGGAATACGTCAAACAATATATAATGCATTAAATTTAATCGGGGTAATCCCACCAGAAAAAATGTAAGGAGGACAATTATGAAATTAAGTGAAATACCAAAAGAAGAATTAGAATTAATGGGTTATGATGATATTGCTGCAGTAATACTACAAGAGTCTGGCAAAAAGATGAAATTGCAAGATATTTTCAAGAAAGTTTGTAAAGCATTAGATTTACCAGATAGTGTCGTTGAAGATCAACTTATGGACTTTTTTGAACTAATGTCAATTAATAAAAAGTTTATTATGTTAAAAAATGGTTATTGGGATCTTCAAACTCGTCATAAATTAGATATTGTAATCGAAGATGAAGAAGAAGACGAAGAAGAATTAGAAATTGAAGATGAAGAAATTGAAAATATCGAAGAACCTGAAGAAGATGACATTTTCTATGATAAAGACGATGAAACTGAAGATGTCGATGATGATGACCTAGCAGACCTTGTTGTAATTGATTCCGAAGATGAAGCTAATATGTAGCTTCGTTTTGTGTTTTAAAAATTATAAGGAGGAAAGTTATGTTTAATAGATTAGAAGCAATAGTAAAAAAATATGAAGAAATAAAAGAAGAATTAGTAAAACCAGAGGTTTTGAGTGATTTTAATAAACTAAGAGAATTATCTAAAGAAGAAAGTGACTTAAAAGAAACAGTAGATGTCTATAATGAATATAAAAAAGTTAAAGATAATTTGGCTCAAGCCCATGAGATGGAAAATGATCCTGAACTAAAAGATATTGCGGCTTCTGAAATAGAAACTTTAACCAATCAAGAACAAGAGTTATATAAAAAACTAGAAATTCTTTTAGTACCTAAAGATGAAAATGATGGCAAGAATGTTATCATGGAAATTCGTGGTGCTGCTGGAGGAGATGAAGCCAACATATTTGCGGGAGACTTGTTTAGAATGTATTCGCATTATGCTGAGGCAAACGGCTGGAAAATTGAAGTTATTCATGAAGTTGAAGGAACCAGTGGTGGTTATTCCCAAATTGAATTTATGGTAAAGGGAGACAATGTTTATTCTAAATTAAAGTATGAGAGTGGTTCGCATCGTGTACAAAGAGTACCTGTCACAGAAACTCAAGGTAGAGTTCATACATCTACTGCGACAGTTTTAGTAATGCCTGAAGTTGAAACATCAAATATTGAAGTTAAAGAAAGTGACATTAAAATGGATGTTTACCACTCAAGTGGTGCTGGTGGACAATCAGTTAATACTTCCAATTCAGCCGTTAGACTTACGCATATTCCTACTGGAATAGTTGTAACTTGCCAAGTTGAAAGAAGTCAACTTAAGAATCGTGAAAGAGCTATGAACTTACTAAAAATTAGAATTAACGAAGAAGCCCGCTTGAAAGAAGAACAAGAACTCGGAGCAGCAAGAAAAAGTAAAATAGGTACCGGAGACCGTTCAGAAAAGATAAGAACTTATAATTATCCTCAAAATAGAGTAACTGACCATCGTATCAATTTTTCTATCATGAGTTTAGATCGTGTTATGGATGGTGACCTTGAACCAATCATTGAAGCCTTACAAACAGAAGATTTAAAATTAAAACTGGCTGGAGAAAAATTTGAATAATGAAAAAAGATGAAATAGAAATAATTAAACAAATATTGCAAGAAAGAAGCCAAGAATTTTTATTTTCCAATAATCTAAGATTTAGAAGTTATAAAGAAGTTATATTAATTTTAAATATGCCCGAATGGAAAGATCCAAAATATCAAAGTTTATTGACTCCAAATATCTGGCACTCAACATATGATGGAATAAAAAGAATACTGGCAATGTCCGAATGGGAAGACCAAAAATATCAAAGTTTGTTAACTCCAAATATATGGAACTCAACATATGAAGAAATAAAAAAAATCCTGTCTATGTCCGAATGGGAAGACCCAAAATATCAAAGTTTGTTAACCCCAAATATATGGAACTCAACATATGAAGAAATAAAAAAAATCCTGTCTATGTCCGAATGGGAAGACCCAAAATATCAAAGCCTATTGACTCCAAGTATATGGCTTTCAACATATGAAAAAATAAGAATAATACTGTCTATAGCAGAATGGGAAGACCCAAAATATCAAAATTTATTGGCCCCAAGTATATGGGCAACAAATTATGAAGAAATAAAAAAAATCCTGACTATGCCCGAATGGGAAGACCCAAAATATCAAAGTTTATTGACTCCAAGTATATGGCACTCAACATATGAAAAAATAAGAATAATACTGGGCATGCCCGAATGGAATAATCCAAAGTATTCTCATTTATTAAAGCCTAGCATGCTACCCGTAAAAATAAATAAAATAAGAGAAATAATAGCGTTGTTTGAAGAATTAGGACTAAGCGATTATTTAACAAATAGTATTTTTTTAAAATCTATAAAACAAATTAAAGTAACTTATGATTACTTGATAGAAAATAATATACCAGTTATTATTAATGATAAATTAAATCCATTATTTAATTGTAGTAAGGCAATAATGCTTAAATACTATGGTATAAATTTAGATGAACTTATGAACAGATATGGAGTGAAAAGATGAATTTTCTAAATAAATATTTATCAGACGAGGAACTTAATCAAATATATGAAACCTATGATATAGAATTTATAAATAAGATTGACGAAGAAAACTTTTGGGAAATAATTAATTATTTAAAACAAGAAAAAATAGATTTTATCAACGAAATTATTATTGATGCATTATACTTATTTTCGCTGGATTATAGTGACTTTGTTGCCAAATATGAAAAAATAAAAGAAACGATACCTAACTACTCTGAATTGATTGGTTACGATATGTCTTTGTTGGAAAAAATTTATGAATAGACCACAAAATATCAACATTAAAGATTGGCAAATATTAAAAGAAAAGTATCCTAATAATTTAGAAGAAATTGTAAGCAAAATAGAAAGTGGCTATCCAATTCAATATTTAATTGGCAATGTTGAGTTTCTAGATTGCCTAATTGATGTTGATGATAGAGTTTTAATACCTCGATTTGAAACTGAGTATTTAGTATCCCTTGTAATCGATTATGCCAAAAAGCATTTTAATCACAAGATATCAACAATCGATTTAGGTACTGGCAGTGGTTGCATTGCTATTGCTTTAAAAAAGCACTTAGATTCGCAAGTTACTGCTGTAGATATTTCTCTTGATGCCTGGGATTTGGCTAAGTATAATGCTCAAAAAAACAATGTTGAAATAGAATTCATTCATCAAGATATGTTAAGTGATTTAAAAGATAATTATGATATTATTATCTCTAATCCACCATACATTCCTCATGATGGATATGTCGAAGATAGAGTTTTAAAATATGAGCCTCACTTGGCCTTATTTGCAGAAGATAATGGACTTTACTTTTATAAACAAATTATCAACAAACATTTAAAAAATTTAAAAAAGCCGGGACTTATGGCCTTTGAAATTGGCGATAATGAATCAGTACCTTTACAAAATTTTTTAGATGCTAATACTAATTTAAAATATGAATTTGCAAGTGACTTAACAGGACGTACAAGATATTTATTTATTTTTAATGAATAAAATAAGCAATGATTACGCAATATTATTTTAGGTGATAATATTGAAAAAAATAATCATTGCTTTATTTTTGGTAACAGTTCTTTTTTGCTTATCAACTGAAACTTCTGGAGAAGTATTAATACCTAATAATGCTATAAGATTTCGTATTATTGCTAATAGTAATTCTCTAGAAGACCAAGAAACCAAAATGCAAATTCGCGAAGAAATAGAACCAGTTTTTGCAGAAATTCTTGACCAATCTAATTCTAAAGAAGAAACAAAAGAACTTATTAACCAAAATATGGCCAAATTTGAAAGTATTATTGAAAGTTTTAATGTCGAATATAGTATTAATTATGGTAATAATTATTTTCCTGAAAAAGAATATAAAGGAGTAATGTATCCTGAGGGTAATTATGAATCACTCGTAATAACATTAGGTTCTGGCCTCGGTGAAAATTGGTGGTGTGTTTTATTCCCACCGCTATGTTTGCTTGAAGCCGAGGAAGAAGAAACTAATTCCGCTAATTATACTTTTTATATTAAAGAAGTTATAGAAAAATTTTCTTAAATATGCATATATTTGATTAAGGTGATCAATATGCAAGAAATAGTATCCATTTTATTAATAGGAATATCCTTATCAATGGATACTTTTTCTTTGTCTTTATCTGTTGGCTCAATTGCTAACAAAAATAATCTTATTAAAATTCTTCCGTTATTTGTTGGTATATTTCATTTTTTTATGCCCCTATTAGGTAACTTTATAGGTCTTAGTATCATTAAATTATTAGATTTAGCCAGCAATGTAATTTTAGGAACAGTCCTAATAGTTCTCGGTATTAATTTAGCCATCCACTATATAAAAGATGAAACAGCAGATATTAAGATAAGTTTTTTAGGTCTAATTTTTTTTGCTCTAAGTGTCTCTATTGATAGTTTTTCTGTTGGCCTTGGAATTAATGATATAACTTCAAATTATTTTCTCGCTAGTATTATATTTGCTTTTTGTAGTGCAGCCTTCACCTATCTTGGTATAATTATCGGAAAATATAGTAGTAAACTCATAGGTAAATATGCTATCATTTTAGGTATATTACTATTATTGCTATTAGGAATATTTCACCTTTTCATCTAAAAATGTTATAATTAACTTGGTGGTAACTATGCTTACATTTGATGAACTTATAAATGAACTATGTAAAGAAAAGGGTATTAAACTAACAAGCATATCTAAAAACTGGATTAAAGTTCTAGAGCGTGACAATCAAATTCATTATATTATCTCTCATAAATTTGATCTTAATAATAATTCAATTGCCACAATATTAGATGACAAATATGCTTTTTATGAACTAATGGAATTAAAGAAAAATCCTATAATAAAACATCATATAATATTTAGAAATTATTCCAAAGATTATATTAAAGATTTATATGAATTATATAATCATAATTTAGTTATTAAAGCCAATCTTGGTAGCTGTGGTAAAGAAGTATTCCATGAAACTGATTTAGAAAAAATATATGATTTATTAGATAATCTATTAATTAAAAATTATTCTTTAAGTATATGTCCTTACATAAATATTAAAAATGAATATCGTGTTATAATTTTAGATAGCCAAATACTACTGATGTATGGTAAAATAAAACCTGTTGTCTATGGTGATGGAAAGAAAACACTTAGAGAATTATTAATAGAATTTAACCCACATTATTTTGGAAATAAGAAAAATATTCCCAATATCGTTTTAAATAAGGAAGAAAAATATGAATACAATTGGCAATTTAATTTATCTAAAGGTGCCAATATATTTATGGACATTCCTGAATTTTTAGAAGAAAAAATTTCTAAACTTGCTTTAAAAGTTGCTAAAGAAATTAATATTAGATTTTGTAGCATTGATATCATATTAGACAATGAAGACAATTTATATTTGATGGAAGCCAATAGTGGTGTAATGATGGATAATTTTATGAACATTCATGAAAATGGTGTAAATATTGCCAAATATATTTATGGAAGTGCCATAAATAAAATGTTTGCAAAATAGAATTATAATGGAGGTAAATATGAAAAGAATTATTATTGAAGGAAATCGTACTTTAAGTGGTAAAATTAAAATTGGAGGAGCCAAAAATAGTGTAGTTGCTTTAATTCCCGCAGCAATTATGGCAAATGGTAAAGTAAAAATATCCAATGTTCCCAATATATCCGATAAAGATGCTTTAATTGAAATTCTAAAATTATTAAATGTTGATGTTAAAAAAGGAACAGGTGTTATTGAAATTGATGCATCTAACATTAAAAACACTTTAATTCCTGAAAGTTTAAGTAACAAACTTCGGGCATCATATTATTTTATGGGTGCATTACTTGCAAGATTTAAAAAGGTTGAAATGTACTTCCCAGGTGGTTGTAACATTGGATCACGTCCTATTAATTTACATTTAAAAGGTTTTGAATCTCTTGGAGCAACAATTACTAAAGAAGATAGTAAATATTTAATTGAAGCAACTGAATTAAAAGGTGCAGATATTATGTTAGATTTTGCCTCTGTTGGAGCAACAGTTAACTTGATGATTGCAGCAACTATGGCTAAAGGAACAACTCATATAATGAATGCTGCAAGAGAAGCCGAAATTATCAACATTGCAGAATTATTAAATAAAATGGGAGCAAAGGTTACAGGTGCTGGAACTGAAGAAATTACTATCGAAGGAGTTGAAGAGCTTCATAGTGCTGAAATTAAAGTAATTCCCGATCGTATTGAAGCCGGAACTTACATAATTATGGGTGCATTACTTGGAGATAACTTAACCATTGAAGGAATGATTCCTGAACACAACATTCTTCTTTTAAATAAATTGCAAGAAATGGGTGTTAATTTTAAATTGCAAAACCATAAAATAATCTTAAATAAATCTAGTAATCTAAAGCCAACTAACGTTAGAACTGCTGTATATCCAGGTTTTCCTACTGATTTAGGTCAACCAATGGCAGTGTTATTAACTCAAGCCAATGGCGTATCACTTTTTGAAGAAACTATTTGGGAAAATCGCATGGGACACGTCAAATATTTAAATAAAATGGGAGCAAATATTAAAGCAGAACGTCAACATGCTGAAATTACTGGCCCAACACCTCTTCATGGCGCTGAAATTACTGCAACTGATCTTCGTGCTGGGGCAGCCTTAGTTACCGCCGGATTAATTGCAGATGGCACAACTATAATCAATGATGCTGAACATATTCTGCGCGGTTATGAACGAATTATCAACAAATTATCTTCAGTTGGTGCTAATATTAAAATTGTTGAAGTATAATGTAGTGAGTATCACTACTTTTTTCTTGGGGGTAATTATGAAGCGAAGATATAAACTTTTATTAATAATCGTAATAGGTGCGGCTTTAACGATATTGATTAATTTTATAACTGTTAAATCGCTTGTTAATTTAGTTAGTATCGGCGACGGTTTTAGTTTAGGTATGACCCCCTATAATGTTGCTGGTCCAAGTTTTAATGATTATCTCAAAGATAAATTAGAAAACAAAAATAAATTAGACAGTTACAACAATGAATTTTCTAAAGCCCATCTAACTATTCATGAATTAAATGAATATATGGAAGATAATACTTTAGGAAAGTTTACTAGAAATCCTATTAAACAAACTATTGCCTCCGCCGATATTATTACTTTGAGTATTGGTTTAGATGAATTCGCCGACCTTTCCCTACAAAATAATTTAACGACTGAAAAAATGGAAAATTATATTTCCGAAGTGGAGAAATTTTTACAAACAATCCGTGAGTTTTATGACAAAAAAATTATTATCGTCGGTTTGTATCCGGCTTATAAATTTGATCAAAGTGATGCCTATGAAATAAATAATAACTTAAAAAAACTTGCTGGCAAATATAATTGTCAGTTTCTAGACATCACTGCTTACTATCTAAATGATGAATATTATTTAGATAAAACCAGTTATTATCTTAATTATAAAGCCCATCAACTAATTGCTGAAAATTTATTTACAATGTTAAATTAATTTATATTATCTTGCAAATAGAAATCATTTATGTTATCTTAAATTTGAGGTTAATATGAAAAATAATTTTAGTAATTTTATAAAAATAATATTAATAATTTTAGGAATAGTATTACTTTTTGGAATAGTATTTTATATAATAACTAAAAACGATACTTCTAATAATCATTCCAATAACTCTACAATAGAACCAGATAAAAATATTGCTGTAATCGAAGAAAATCTAACAACGATTTTTTCGTATATTAATAACACCAAAACATCAGAAAATATTGCTTGTACTACATTAGGAAATGACTTAGGTTACCAAATTAATAGTAATGAAAATTTTTTCAATTACTATGCTCCAGTAATTATGGATTGTGTTTATAATAGAAATTATCCAACTCTTACATATGATGCTGAAACAAGTTATAAAATAATTAGTGAAACAGAGTTTAATACTTATGAAAATTATTTTACTAATATTCAAGAATTTACTTCAATTAAAGATGTCTATACTGCTAACGTTTTATCGAATCTTACCGAAGAAGAGATAAGTATAATAGAAAATTATATTGATGGTGATTACAAAATCGCCTATCCTATATCTAATGTGGCTGAAAAAAACAATATATCCTATGATATAAAAAGAATATTTAAAGAAAGCGATTATTATTTAGCAATAATTGTAGCAACTTATAATAATGTTGAATATACAGGTAAATTAAAAATCTCAGTTATAAATAATTATCCGTTATATTCTGAATTAATATTTTATTAATAAGGGCTTGTCATAATAAAAAAGTATGTTATAATATTAAAGACAAAGGATTACTATGTCATGAATTTGACATGGCGGAAGGAGCGAAAAATGAAAAAGAACATCCATCCAGAAGTTAAAGATGCTGTAGTAACTTGTGCTTGTGGTGCAACATTTACAACTCGTTCAACTAAAGATAAAATCGATGTTGAAATTTGCAGTGAATGTCATCCATTCTATACAGGAACACAAGGAAAAGCAAAGAAAACTGGAAATATTGAAAAATTTAATAAAAAATTTGGTTTAGACAAAGAACAAAAGTAGTAATATTTTTGTTTTTTTTCAATATTTTAGTATAATTAATTTAGGGAGATGATTAAAATAAAAATTTTTCTAGGAGTAGACCATCAAGGAGCCAAATATAAAGATGATATAATTGCTTATTTAAAAAGTAATGGTATAGATATAGAAGCATCAGAATTAAAAAATAGTGAAACTGACGATTATCCTGATTTTGCGTATGATATTTGTAAGAAGGTTTTACAAGAAAATGCTTTGGGAATACTAGTCTGTGGCTCTGGTATAGGTATGAGTATCGCTGCTAATAAAGTTAAGGGTATAAGATGTGCTAGAGTATTTGATGAAAATGATGCCTTCACTGCCAAAAATCATAATGGGGCTAATATAATTGCTTTTGGAACTAATCTAAGTTTAGATACTATTTATAAAATAATTGATACTTTTATTGCCACCAAAAGTCCTTGTGAAGAAAGACATTTAAGAAGAATTGAAAAAGTAATGAAAATTGAAAACGGAGATTACAATGGATTATAAAATTATTCTTTACATAGTTTTCACTTTTGTTGCAGCATTTGCCTTGTCCGGAGTAAATTTTAATACCATCATTAAGAAAGATAAAACGATTGAAGCCCGCGTTTTGGTAATAGTTTTAAGTCTTTCTTTAGGATATTTATTAACTAATTTTGTAGTAGAATTTGTCAATTAATCATAAATTATTTTCAAAAAACATATAATTATTGAGGCCAAAATATGCAAAATAAATATTTAATTATAATAATAGTTGTTTTAAGTATAATAGCCATAGTAAGCAGTCCAAATAAAGAAGAGACTGCTTATTTTAATGATGACTTAGTAAATGTAACAGTAAAAGATGTAGATAGTAATGAAGAAACAAATCTCGATTTAGAAGAATATGTTGTTGGAGTAGTTGCTGGAGAAATGCCTGCATCTTTTGAAATTGAAGCCTTAAAAGCCCAAGCAATTGCTGCCCGAAGTTATGCTTTATCAAAAATCGAAACATCTACCGAAAGCTATGATTTAGTAACGGACATTACCAATCAAGTATATATAACTACTGAAGATATGCAAGAAAAATGGGGAGAGGATTATGATTTTTATTATGATAAAATCAAAAATGCCGTATCAGCCACTAAAAATTTAGTGATGGAATATGAAGGAGATGTAATAAGTGCTTATTATTTTGCTATGAGTAACGGTGCTACTGAAGATGTATCTTTAGTCTTCGGCGAGGCACGCGATTACCTTAAAAGTGTCGATTCCTCTTGGGACGAATCCGTCAAAAACTTTTCGGTAACGACTACTTTTACTAAAGAAGAATTCTGTTCCAAACTTAGTATAGATTGTTCTAATATAACCATCGGAGCCATAGATCGCAGCAGTACTAATCGCGTAAATACCATCGTAATAAATGATAAAGAGTTTAAAGGAACAACTTTACGTACTTTATTAGGATTGCGTTCAACTGATTTTACGATAGACATTGCTGATGATATAAAAATTACTACCAAAGGCTATGGCCATGGTGTTGGTATGAGTCAATATGGGGCTAATGAAATGGCTAAAAATGGTGCAAGTTATGAAGAAATATTAAATCATTATTACAAAGATATCGATATCGTTGAAATAAATGTATAAAATATCCAAATAATTCTCATACTTTAATTAGGATGGTGAATTATGAAGAAAAGAAAATTAAAAGGATTTGTCTTGCCAACAGTTTATGTTTTAGTAATTGGTATTTTATTTATTAGTATTTCCTTTCTAGGATCTGCCTTACAAAATCAAATTAATTATGAAGATGATTTATCTGTAAGTGCTCTAGAAGATGAGGAAGTAACACCAGTAATTAAAAATGAAGAAGAGGTAACAACCGATCAAATTGTAAAACCTTTTACTTCTTCCTCTGTAAGTGTAAGTAAATCATACTATAATAAAGATGATGATGAAACTACCCAACAAAATTCTTTAGTATATTATGAACAAACTTATTTACAAAACAGTGGAATTTTATATTCTGCTAATGAAGCCTTCGATATAGTAAGTGTGTATGATGGTACTGTTACAAATGTAAGTGAAGATGAAATTTTAGGTAATGTAGTTGAAATTACTCACAATACAAATTTAAAAACAGTTTACTATAGCCTAGGGGAAATAACAGTTAAAAAAGGTGATGCTCTAACTGCTGGTACAATAATTGGCAAAAGCGGTGACAATCTCTTAGATGATGAAACAGAAAATTGCTTGCTATTTGAAGTTTATTATAATGGCAATACTATTGATCCTGAAGAATTCTATACTATGAATATAAATGATCTTCAATAAAACATAAATTGACCCCTTAATAATATAATTTATTAAGGGGTTGTTTGGTTATGAATGAATTTATTAAAAAAAGAGTTTTAGAAGAAGCAAATTATATTTTAGATACTAAAAATACTATTAGGAAAACTGCTGAAGTTTTTTCTATAAGTAAAAGTACAGTTCATATGGACTTAAATAAAAGATTAAAAAAAATTGATCAAGACTTAGCCAAAGAAATTAATAAAATATTTAAAAATCATGATGAAACAAAACATATCCGCGGAGGAGAGGCAACAAAAATAAAATATAAAAGAGGTTAAAATAATGAAATTTAATAATCTAATATATCTAACAGATGAAGCAATATATTTAAAAAACAAAAAACAAAAAAACATTATCAAATTTAAAATAACTAAGGGAATAATAAAATATGGAAAAGTATATCATGTTGATAAATTTTTAAAATCATACAGTAAATTATTAAATGATTTCCATCTTAATAACAATCTATTCGGAGATACAATTAAAGTTATTATTAATTCTACATATACACCAGCAGATATTTTCTTTTTAAAAACGATTTTAGAAAAATTTAATTATCGCAAGATTGTATTTGAACAAGAAACAAAATTATATAAATTAAATAATAGCAATGCTTATTTAAATGTTTTTAACAATTACTCCTTACTTAGTTATATAGATGAATATAAAAAGATAAAATGTTTTCTTATACCTGAATCCTTTTTTCCAAACTTTGATGACTTATTAAACTATATTAAAAGTAAAATAGAAAATAAAGAATTATATTTAATTGGCAATGGAGATAAAATATCAGAGATATTAGAAAAATTTGAAGAAAAATATCAAAATAGAACTTATATCTATACTGATAATGAATTTTATTTACTAAATAGTGTTCATTAATTGTAAACTAACAAAAAAGTATTTGCATGAATCTATAAAACGGCGTATACTTAACTTAAATGATAAAAATAATATTGATTGATAACGATGAGCGGAATTATCTGACTTTAAAAAACATTATAGTAAAGTTAGACTTTTTGTACTCCAAAAATTTAATTATTAAATGGTATACAAAGTATAGCGAAGAGTTAGATAATACGATTAACGAGCAAGAGACAAAGAAAATTTATTTCATCAACAATAAATATGAGTTGAATAAAAATAATTTAGCCAATCATATAAGAACTAGTGATTATCGTAGTGAATTAATATTATTAGGAAATACTTATAAAAAATGGATTAATAATATATTTGATTTTCTTCCCAATATTTATGAATATCCAAAAAAGATATTATTAGATTTAAAACAAATATTAGATAACTTTTATATTGGCAATATGTTTCAATATAAAAATCGTAAATTTAGTTTAAATATTTATTATGATAACATTTTATTTATATATCGTGATACATCGGAAAGAAAAGTTGTTATAGTAACTGATAATAACAAATATAATCTTTGTATGTCCTTAAATGAGGTTAAAGATCATTTGGATGGTAGATTTAAACAAGCACATCGAGCATGTCTTTTAAATATTTGTCGTGTCCAAGAATATAACTGGGCCAATAACTATTTTGTTTTAGATACTGGGAAGAAAATTAAATTATTATCAAAAAAATATCGTGATGATATTGAAATATCTTAACTTTTAAGACATAAAAATGTCTGTTTTAAACAAATAAAAAATATGTTTTTTAAATATCTGTTACCATTGATATAAGCAAGGAAAAAAATAGTGTCGAACTTTGTCGTACTAAAATGTTTGCTTATAAGTAGTTTGTATGTTAAAGTTAAAGTGAAGAAGGAAGGAGTGAGTGTGTTATGATGCAAGGCAGAGTTAAATGGTTTAACAATGAAAAAGGATATGGATTCATCGAATACGACCAACTATCTGATATTTTCGTCCATTACTCAGCCATCAAAAAAGATGGCTACAAAACATTAAGCGAAGGATCTTTAGTAAACTTCAAACTTATTGAAACAGCTAAGGGCTTACAAGCGGTTGATGTTATTGAAGAAGAAATGACTACGATTATGTAGTTTTTTTCTTGTTTTTATGGTATATTATTAATAGAGGTGATTATGATGAAAGTAAATATTCGCGGTGATAAAGTAACAGTCACTAAATCTATTAAAGATTACATAAGCGAAAAATTAAGCCGACTTGATAAGTATTTCGAAAATCCAAAGGGAATCGAATGTAAGGTTCTAATTAAGGTAAAAAATCAAGAACAAAGTATTGAAGTAACGGTCCCAACTTCTAGATTTACTTTAAGAGCGGAAGAAAGACATCAAGACCTTTATGCGGCAACTGATTTAGTTATCGATAAACTTGAAGGTCAAATAAGAAAAAATAAGGATCGCCTAGATAAAAAATATCGGGGATTACCAAAATTTGAAATGAGTTTTGATTTTGAAACATTAGAAGAAGAATTATCAGATTCTAAAATTGTTAAGAGAAAAGACATTGATATGAAACCAATGGATGAAGAAGAAGCAATAATTCAAATTGAATTGTTAAATCATGATTTCTTTGTTTTCAAAAATATTGATGAAGATTGTGTTTCAGTTTTGTATAAAAGAAAAGATGGAAGTTACGGAATAATTAACGTAAAATAAATATTAAAATTATGTATTAAAACCAGAAAAATAGAATTTTCTGGTTTTATAATGTAATTATATACGATAAAATCGCACAAAAAAGCATCCCAAACTGCTTTTTCTTTTAGTATTAACATGTTATAATAAATAATGAGGTGGAAAATGAAATTTTTAAAGAAATTATTAGATAGCGAATATAAAGAATTATGTCGTTTTGAAGCTATTGCTAAAGAAATAGAAGCAATGGAACCTGAAATTCAAAAAATAACTGATGAAGAATTAAAAGAAAAAACAATTGAATTTAAAGCCGAATTGGAAACAGGAAAAACTTTAGATGATATTGTTGTTCCTGCTTTTGCAGTAGCGAGAGAAGCAGCATACCGTGGAATTGGGGAAAAACCTTTCCATGTTCAAATTCTCGGTGGATTAGCCATTCATTATGGTAATATTGCTGAAATGAAAACTGGTGAAGGTAAAACTCTTACAACTGTCTTGCCGGCTTATCTCAATGCTTTATCTGGCAAAGGGGTCCACGTTGTAACAACAAATGAATACCTATCTAGTCGTAATGCTGAATGGATGAAACCAATCTATGATTTACTTGGAGTAACTGTCGGAGTAAATCTACGAGAACTTAACCCTAAGGAAAAACAAGAGGCTTACAATGCTGATATAACTTATTCAACAAATAATGAAATTGGTTTTGATTACTTGCGTGATAACATGGCTGTTCGTAAAGAAAATCGTGTTCAACGTGGTTTAAACTTCTGTATCATCGACGAAGTTGACTCTATTTTAATTGATGAGGCTAGAACTCCATTAATTATTAGTGGTGGTAGATTTAATTCTAATAATATGTACATCGATGCCGATAGAGTTGCAAAAAGATTGAAAGAAGATGAAGATTATACCATCGATTTAAAAACTAAAAATGTATCTTTGACTGCTGAAGGTAGTAAAAAAGTTGAAAAAATCCTAAATATCAAGAATCTATATGATCTTGATAACACAGCATTGGTTCATCATATAAATCAAGCCTTAAAAGCCAACTATGGATTTAAAAAAGATATTGATTATGTTGTAGAAAATGATGCTGTAGTAATCGTCGATCAATTTACAGGACGTCTTATGCATGGAAGACAATATTCTGAAGGTCTACATCAAGCAATTGAAGCCAAAGAAGGCGTAAAAATCAATACAGAAACTAAAACAATGGCAACAATTACATTCCAAAATCTATTTAGAATGTATAATAAACTTGCTGGTATGACAGGTACTGCTAAAACCGAAGAAGAAGAATTTAGAAATATTTATAATATGTATGTTATTAGAATACCTACTAATAAACCTGTAATAAGAGAAGATTTGCCAGACTTAGTTTATTCTAATAAACCAGGTAAATATAAAGCAATTATTAACTGTATAAAAGAAATTCATGAAAAGGGCCAACCAATTCTAATCGGTACAATTTCTGTTGAAGCCAATGAAGAATTAAGTAAGTTACTAAAGAAAAATAATTTGCCGCATGAAGTACTAAATGCTAAAAATCATGAACGCGAAGCCGAAATTATTGCTCATGCAGGTGAAAAAGGTGCTATAACTCTTGCAACTAACATGGCTGGTCGTGGAACCGATATTAAACTGGGCGCTGGTGTTCGTGAACTTGGTGGATTATATGTAATAGGTACTGAAAGACATGAATCACGTCGTATCGATAACCAATTACGTGGTCGTGCTGGTCGTCAAGGAGATCCTGGTACTTCTCAATTCTTTGTATCATTTGATGATGATTTAATGCGTCGTTTTGGTACAGAAAGAATCAAAAATATGCTAATGAGCCTAGGATTAGATGATGATCAAGCAATTCGTTCTAAGTCACTAACCAAATCAATAGAGTCTGCTCAAAAGAAAGTCGAAGGAAATAACTATGACCATCGTAAGAGTTTACTTGACTTTGATAATGTTTTAAATGAACAAAGAGAAATAATTTATGCTCGTCGTAATGAAATACTAGATGAAGATTCTATTCATGATAAAATTATTGAAACATTTAGAAATACTATAAGAAACTTAGTAGAAAGTCATATTCCACCAGAAAATTATCTAACGGAAAATGATAAGTCAGAAATCGTTGAATATGTCAATACTAACTTCTTAAAAAATCAAAATCTTGATGTCAAAGATATTGAATCATTAAAAGACCAAGAAGTTGTAGATTATATCTTCGATTTAGTAATCAAAGATTATGAAAAGAAGATGATATCATCTCCACTTATGAATGAATTCGAAAAAGCTATTTCTTTACGTGTTATCGACTCAAATTGGGTAGAACACATGAGTGCAATGGAACATCTAAAAGAAGGTGTTGGTCTTCGTGGCTATGCTCAAAATAACCCTGTTCAAGTTTATACTATGGAAGGTTATGAAATGTTTGATAATCTATTAAATAAAATAGATAACGATATTGCTTTATTCTTGTTAAAAGCTGAAGTAAAACAAAATGTTGAAAGAAAACAAACACTTCAAGGTCATGCAAATGATGGCAAAGAAAAATTAAAAGCTCAACCAAAAAGAGTAAGCGTAAAAATTGGCCGTAATGATCCATGTCCATGTGGTTCGGGAAAGAAGTATAAACAGTGTTGTGGTAAAAATGCGTAGAGCCCTTATAAAATAAGGGGTTTACAAAAATAAGACAAGTTTAAAAAGGCAAAAAAATGCTAGATAATTGAATTTGTCCACATTTTGTCCACGTAAATTGAGAACATAGCCAAAAGCCATTTATTTATATATAAAATAAGGGAAAAACGACATGGACAAATTGTAAAAAGTGCCACATTCTAATGTGGACACTTTTTTATTACTTCGTTTGCTAAAAAATAGTAAGGAGTATTTTAACGAGAAAAGTATTAGTAAAAAGGATATAAAAATTACCATAAGTTAGAAAAAACATCTTAATTTACTTATATATCAAAAGGTAAAAAATAAATTGTTTTGATTAATAATCATGGTATAATATAGTCAATTTACAAAATGCAAGGATGTGAAAACATGAAGATATTCGTTTATTTAGATGAAAGTGGCTCAATACATACGAATAGTCCTACGAAGTATTTTGCAGTAGGTGGGTATTTTACTTTTGCAGAAGATAAAAATAAAATTACTTCAAAATATAAAAAGA
>ERZ1643251.1229-NODE-1229-length-30135-cov-81.226529_pt1 | contig 30135 bp, 23 predicted proteins | sample MGYA00579261_ERZ1643251 | MGnify/ENA primary metagenome ERZ1643251 (study PRJEB29033, sample SAMEA4952267) | chicken gut metagenome | biome: Broiler Chicken; feature: Gastrointestinal Tract; material: Caecum | place: Ireland | collected 2018 | study: Broiler... | reverse complement strand
GTTCACGGTTCACGGTTCACGGTTCACGGTTCACGGTTCACGGTTCACGGTTCACCTGAATGTTAGAGACAAAAGTACGAAAAAAACTCGATTCCACAAGCAGGTCCGAGATTTTGACGGTTTTTTATGCCATGCATACAACGTGTTGCGAATCAAAATGTTGACTTTTGCACCCTTTCGGAAAAAGCAAAAAAGGCACATGATTATCCATCTTGCGCCTCTTTCCATTTGTTTTCCGTCGCAAAGATAATACATTTTTTAAGGTCTGCAATATTTTCGGGCGGTTAATTTCGGTTCGAGAAAGATCCGATCGGTCGTTTTTGCCTTCATTCCGGCGGCGTTCGAGTTCCGCGTGCGCCATCTGACGGCGGAATCGTCGCAAGACATGCCGCGGTGGGGCGGTGCGGATTCGGCCCCTCCCCGCGAATATTCCGGATGAGGAGGGGGCGTCCGCTCTCCTCCGGCTGTGAAATGCAGTATCGGACCGGGGCGGCGGATGCGAGTGGTACGATCCGCGAATCGGAGAGGCGTGAAGTGCGAAGTGCGCGAAGACGGCTGAAGCCCCGGCGGGATGTATTGCGATCCTGCGGACGGAACCGACGATGTGTCCTGACGAGCCCCCTTCCTTTTCTGACGGACGGGATGCCTGATTCTGCAGTATTGCGGTTCGGTCGTCCGCCCCCCCCCTCTATGTAACATACTATGAACTCAACGAAGACTGTCTTACAAGTTTTAGACGACCCTTTTTTTATTCGTACTGCTATTCGGGCGTTTCCCGAACAGGCGATTTCCGAAGGGTGGAAAAACTTGTCAGACAGCCTTCGTCCGTTACAGCATGCGGCTTACGACCCGCTACACTTCGAGGTCGACGTCGAACTTCTCGACCCACGGAAGGCCCTGCTCTCCCAGCTCGGCGAGGAACGGATCGGGATCGAACTCCTCGACGTTGAACACGCCCGCGCCGCGCCAGAGCCCTTTGGCCCACATCGAGGCGCCCAGCGCAGCCGGAACGCCCGTCGTGAAGCTCACGGCCTGTGTGCCCGTTTCGCGGAAAGCCTGCTCGTGGTCGCAGTTGTTGTAAATGTAGTAGGTGCGTTCCTTGCCGTCCTTGACGCCCCTGATCCGGCAGCCGATCGACGTCTGGCCGTGGTAGTTGGCGCCGAGCGACTTCGGATCGGGCAGCACCGCCTTGAGGAATTGGATCGGGACGATCTCCACCCCGTTGTACACGATCGGGTCGATGCGGGCCATGCCGATGTTCTGGATCACGCGCAGGTGGGTGAGGTACTCCTGTCCGAAGGTCATCCAGAAGCGGGCGCGCCGGATCGTGGGGTAGTTCTTCACGAGCGATTCGAGCTCTTCGTGGTAGATGACGTACGATTCGCGTTCGCCGATTTCCGGATAGTGCAGCGGTTTGTGAATCTCGTGGGGTTCGGTTACGACCCAGCGTCCGTTCTCGTAGTAGCGCCCTTTCTGCGTTACTTCGCGGATGTTGATTTCGGGGTTGAAGTTGGTGGCGAAGGCCATGCCGTGATTGCCGGCGTTGCAGTCGACGATGTCGAGGTAGTGTATTTCGTCGAAGTGATGCTTGGCGGCATAGGCCGTGAAGATGGCCGTAACGCCCGGATCGAAACCGCAGCCGAGGATGGCCGTGAGGCCTTTGGCCTTGAAACGGTCCTGATAGGCCCACTGCCACGAATACTCGAAGTGCGCCTCGTCCTTGGGTTCGTAGTTGGCCGTATCGAGGTAGTTGGCGCCGCATTCGAGGCAGGCGTCCATGATCGTGAGGTCCTGATAGGGCAGGGCGACGTTCACGACGATGTCGGGCCGGAAGGCGCGGAACAGCGTACATAGCTCCTGCACGCTGTCGGCGTCGACCTGCGCGGTCTGCACACGTCCGCCGCCGATGGCGGCAGCCACGGCGTCGCACTTGGATTTGGTGCGGCTGGCCAGCATGACCTCCGAGAATACGGGGTTCGCGGCTATTTTCTGAGTTACCACCGTGCCGACGCCGCCGGCGCCGATAATCAAGGCTTTCATAATAGGTATTCCGGTTTAAGTGTTATGAATTCTTCGTTATGCGCAACAAAATTAGTTTTTTATTTTGGCAAAACAAAAATAATCCTTACATTTGCACCACCAAAAACGGAAATGCCGTCTGCGGACGGTTTTCGATTTGGCGACGGAGATCTCGTAGCTCAGCTGGTAGAGCACAACACTTTTAATGTTGGGGTCCTGGGTTCGAGCCCCAGCGGGATCACGGAAGGGGCTGTCTAACAAGTTTTAGACACCCCTTTTTTATTCGTACTGCTATTCGAGAACTTTTTTCGAATACGCATTCTCGGAGGGTTAAAAAAACTTGTTCGACAGCCCCTTTTCGCATGCGGCGGCGACGGCGGACACCCGTGGCCGGCGGGGCCTGCCTTCAGAGCCGCCTTACTTGAAAATCTGGTGGGATCGGATCAGCGTGGAGTGCGGATCGTCCTCGCGGATTTCGTCGTCGTTCAGCCGGTACGCCTTCTTCACGGCTTTCCCGATTTGCCGGTTGACCTGATTCAGTCCTTCGTTCTCGACGAGTCTTAAATAGTTTTGCATCAGGTCGCGGCGTGCTGAATCAGTAAAAAGATTTCGTCGGTGATCGTCCGGTTTTTCAGGGAGATCACCCTTTGATGAAATTTTCCAAATCCATGACTTTCGAATCCATGATCGGACGTATTTATCGGTCGCAGAACAAAGATAGCGGTTTTGAGCGGATTATCCGCATGGACCGGGTGGAAATCGGTTGATCGCGCCGTTGCAGGAATCGGAGTCCCGTCCGATCCGTCGGACGGGGCCGCATCGTCGTGCGGTTCCGCCGGATGCCGTTCGCGGCTCGAATCCCTCGCCGGAGGCGCCGCTTTGCCCTCGGGTGCCTATCCCTTGACTGATTCGTCGTGAACCGTCGTCTTCTGAGGGCGGTTCCGCTGCGGACCTTCGCGTGTCTGCCGTCCGACGATGGGGCCCGGCTGCGAATCGGGCGGACCCGTCGCATCGCGGCTGTGGACGAAGGGGATGGGGTGCCTTGCCGCAAGCGGGCGGATGGGCGGAGAGACGGAGAGACGGAGAGCCCCTGCCCGTTAAGTATAAATACGTATTTTCCGCAAATATCCGGCCCGCAAGATGCGCCCGATCGGATCAATTTCATATTTTTGTGTCGTTTCTAAACGACAAGGACCCGATAGATGGTTGATTTTCAAAAACTGCCTTCGCCGTGTTTCGTTCTCGACGAGACGTTGCTGGACGCGAATCTGGCGAAGATCGACAGCGTGAGGGCGGCGACCGGCGCCGAGATCATCGTAGCGCTCAAGGCATGCGCGATGTGGCGTATTTTCCCCGAGCTGGCCCGCCATTCCGACGGCGCCACGGCCAGTTCCGCAGCCGAAGCACGGCTCGTATTCGAGGAATACGGCCGTCCGGCCCACACCTATGCTCCGGTCTACACCGACCGCGACATCGGGGAGATCCTTCGGTGCAGCGACCACATTACGTTCAACTCCGTGGCGCAGTTCGAGCGTTTCGGACCGATGGCGCTTCTGCGCGGCATCTCGTGCGGACTGCGGATCAATCCGCAGTATTCGCCCGTCGAGACGGACCTCTACAATCCTTGCGTGCCCGGTTCGCGCCTCGGCATCGCCGCCGGCGAACTCCGGGAGCTGCCGGCGGGTGTCGAAGGGCTTCATTTCCACGTGCTCTGCGAGTCGCGTCCGCATCATCTGCATCTGGCGCTGGAAGCGGTCGAGCGGCATTTCGGCCGTTTTCTCGATCGCATCGCGTGGCTCAACATGGGCGGCGGCCATCTGATGACCCATGCCGATTACGACTGCGACGAACTGATCCGCATTCTCCGCGGGTTCAAGGCGCGGCATCCCCGTCTGCGCCTCATTCTCGAACCGGGCAGCGCCTTCACGTGGCGTACGGGTTTTTTGGTCTCGACGGTCGAAGACATCGTCGAGAACGGCGGCATACGCACGGCGATGCTCGACGTGTCGTTCGCCTGCCACATGCCCGACTGTCTCGAAATGCCCTACAAACCGGCGATCGTCGGCGCACACGAGCCCGCCGCGGGGGAGATGCGCTGGCGCATGGGGGGCAACAGCTGTCTGGCGGGCGACTATGCGGGCGACTGGGCTTTCGACCGCAGCCTGCGGGTCGGCGACCGGATCGTGTTCGAGGACATGATCCATTATACGATGGTCAAGACCACGATGTTCAACGGCGTGGCCCATCCCGCGATCGCCATCGCGCAGCGCGACGGACGGGTAGAGATCGTCCGCGAATTCGGTTACGAGGATTTCCGCGACCGGATGTCCTGATTCGGATAAAACTTACAAACCGCTTATAAATGAAAGATTTTACACCCACTTCCTATACGCTCGAATGCGTTGCCACGGGCCGCACGTTCGAAGACGAAGGCTGGATGATGGAGGACCGCTCCTGCAAGACCCCCTCGCTCGTTCGGGCCCGTTACGCCGCAAGACGGCTCGAAGTCCGCTCGTCCGAGCTCGGGCTCTACAAATACGCCGACTGGCTCCCCGTCAACCGCATGCTGGAAGGCTCGTCCGCTCCCGTAACCTATAAGAGCAAGGGGCTCGCCAAGCACCTCGGACTGGAGAATCTCTACATCACCTTCAACGGCTACTACCCGGCTATCGGCGCCCGAATGACCACCTGTTCGTTCAAGGAGACCGAAGCTTTCTCGGTGTGCGCCCGCGCGGCGAAGGACGAGAAACGGGTGCTGGTGGTGGCTTCGGCCGGCAATACGGCCCGCGCTTTCGCCAAGGTCTGCTCCGACAACGGCATCAAGCTGCTGCTGGCGGTGCCCGCCGAGAACCTTCAGGCCCTCTGGTTCGAGGAGCCGCTGAATCCCTGCGTGAAACTGATCTGCTGCGAATACGGAGGCGACTATTTCGACGCCATCCGCCTGAGCGACCTCGCGCTCAAGGGCGATAACTTCTATGCCGAGGGCGGCGCCAAGAACATCGCCCGCCGCGACGGCATGGCGACCACCGTGCTCTCGGCCGTTACGACCATCGGCCGCATCCCCGACTACTATTTTCAGGCCGTCGGCAGCGGCACGGGCGCCATCGCGGCGTGGGAGGCCAACCTGCGGCTCATCGAAGACGGACGTTACGGCCCGAATCTGATGAAGCTGATCGTCTCGCAGAACGCCCCCTTCGTGCCGATGTACGACGCATGGCGGGTCGATTCGCGCGAAATGCTCGCGGCCGACGAGGACAAGATGCGCCGCAACGCCGAGATCATCGACGCCAAGGTGCTCTCGAACCGCCGTCCGCCTTACGGCATCGCCGGCGGCCTCTACGACGCGCTGAAGGCTACGGGCGGCGACGTGATGGTCTGCACGAATGCGCAGGCGCGCAAGGCGCGCGCCCTGTTCCGGGAGCTGGAGGGCGTGGATATTTATTCGGCCGCCGGCGTGGCGCTGGCGTCGCTCGTCAAATGCGTGGAGGCCGGCCGCATCGCCAAGGATGCCGTGGTGATGCTCAACATCACGGGCGGCGGCGAAGAGCACTTCAAGGAGGGCAAGGAGCTCTGGTACCTGAAACCGAGCCACATCTTCCCGCTGGAACCCGACGTGGAGGATGTCGTGGCCAAGGTGGAGGCCCTGTTCGCCTGATGCGGCCTCCGACAGACGGAAAATCCTCGGTCCGCCGAGCGCTGCGCAGCCGGAGCGCTCGGCAGGCCGTTTTTTTATTAACTGATCCGATTAAAAAAACGAACAAGATGAAAGAGATCCAAACGAAGCGTATTCCCTGCTTCAGGCGTTGGACCCGCACGGGCTGGGCAGCCTTTGCGAGCCTCCACCGCCCTGTAACGATCGGGGTGCTCTCCGTTACGATGTCGATCCTCTTGCCGGCGGCGGCCGCCGCGCGGGTGCAAGTCTCCGACTCGCTCGAAATCTGCAAGATCTTGCAGATCGACGAGGTGGGGATCACGGGCAATTTGTCCTCGCCCACGCGCAGCGTCGTGCCGCCTGCCACGCTCTTCGACCGGAAGGCCGGGGGTGCGGGGCCGCTTCAAACCTTGGAGTCCGCCCTGCGCCTTGCGCCCGAAGTCGACGTCCGAGAGCGGGGCGGCAAGGGGGTGCAGGCCGACATCTCGATACGGGGAGGCTCCTTCGATCAGACGATGATCCTGCTCAACGGCATCAACTTTACCGATGCGCGCACGGGGCACCAGTCCCACGCGCTGCCCGTCGATCTCGACTGCGTGTCGGGTATCGAACTCATCGACGGGGTAACGGGCGTCGGCGCCTTCGCGGGCGCCGTGAATATCCGCACCGCACCGCTCCGGCCCACCTATCTGCGTTTCGAAGGGGCCGGCGGCGCATACGGCTATGCCTACGGCAACCTTTCGGGCGCCCTGACCGCCGGCCGGTTCACGCTCTTCGCAGCCGGTTCCTACCGCCGCAGCGACGGGTATATCCACAACACCGACTTCGACAACTGGAACGGGTTTCTGCGGATGAACTACGACTCCGGACGGGCCGGTTTCTTCGACGTGCAGGCGGGTTGGCAGAGCCGTTCGTTCGGCTCCAACGGGTTCTATGCCGCCTACAATCCCGATCAGTACGAGCAGACCCGCACGGCGCTCGCTTCCGTTCGGTGGGTGAAGCGGTTGGGCGACGTTACCCTGAATGCCACCGCAAGTTACCGCAAGAACTTCGACCGCTACGACTGGACGCGCGGCACGCCGATGAACCGCCACAATACGGACAATGCCGGTGCGGAGCTGTGGGCCGACTACGGCTGGCGGTGGGGCGAGACTTCGCTGGGCGGCGACTACACCTACAACCACATTTTCAGCACCAATCTGGGCCTTCCGCTTGCCGAACCGTACGGCGAGTACACCCACGCCGATGCACGCCGTGTGGGCAACCTCTGGCTCCGGCACACGAAACGCTGGCGGCGTTTCGATCTCTCGGGTTCGGCGGGCGTGAGTTTCTCGCCCTACGGCACGGCGGCGCTCTGGAGCCTCTCGGGCGGGTTCGCGCCCGCGGCGGGGCTGCGTCTGGATGCGGGCGTCTCGCAGTCGATGCGTCTGCCGACCTTCACCGACCTCTACTACACCTCTCCGGCCCAGCTCAACAATCTCGATCTGGGTCCGGAACATGCTGTGTCATATCGCGTAGGAGCCGATTATCGGAAGGGGCGCTGGAGCATCTCGGCGAATCTTTTCTACCGCGACGGCCGCAACATCATCGACTGGGTGTGGCGTCCCGATCTGGGCGACAAGTGGCATTCCGAGCAGACGAGCAGTCTCGATACGTTCGGCGCCGAGGCCACGGGCGGATATACCTCCGGCAGAGGTTTCCTGCGCCGTGCGACCCTCTCTTACGGCTGGCTTTCGACCGACCGCCGCGGAGAGGTCATCACGTCGAGCGCGATGGACTACATGAAGCATAAGCTCTCGGCCGCACTGGAGGTGTGTTTCCTGCGCCGCTTCACGCTTTCGCTCACGGGCACGTTCTACGACCGCAACGGAGCTTATACGGCCTACCTGCGCAATCCCGACGGATCGCTGAGTTTGGACGAGACGGGAGCGATGAAGACCGAGATGCGCGACTTCGAGCCGTACTTTCTGTTGGATGCCCGTATCGCTTGGGAAAAAGGATGTTGCAAGCTCTATGTCGATGCGACCAATCTCACCGATGCGGAGTATTTCGACTTCGGCGGTCTGGAGTTGCCGGGCCGCTGGCTGACGGGCGGCGTGGTGATTACGCTCGGCAGGTAGCGCTCCTTTCCGGCTGCGACGAACGGGGGCCTGCGGCAAATGCCGCGGGCCCTTTTTGCGCGGGCCGGTGATATTTCTTAACCGGAATGCGATTTTTTCGTTACATATTTGGTGTCCGATTCCTGAAAATTTGTTACTTTTGAAGTCAGAACTTAAATCCAACCGAAAATATATGGAAAAACGTATCGTAGAATGCGTGCCCAATTTCAGCGAGGGCCGCGACAAGAACATCATCCGGCAGATCACGTCGGCGATCGAAGCCGTCGAGGGCGTCAAACTGCTCGACGTCGACCCGGGCGAGGCGACCAACCGTACGGTCGTAACTTTCGTCGGCGAGCCCGAGGCGGTCGTCGAGGCCGCCTTCGAAGGGGTGAAGAAGGCCGCCGAACTGATCGACATGTCGAAGCACCACGGCGCGCATCCCCGTATGGGCGCCACGGACGTGCTGCCGCTGATCCCCATCGCGGGCATCACGCTCGAAGAGTGCGCCGAGCTGGCCCGGGCGCTGGCCAAGCGCATCGCCGAGGAGCTGCGCATTCCGACCTACAACTACGAAGCCGCCGCCTTCACGCCCGAGCGCCGCAACCTCGCCGTGTGCCGCCGGGGCGAGTACGAGGCGCTGCCCGAGCGCATGACCCGCAAGGAGGAGGCGCCCGATTTCGGCGCCCGTCCGTTCGACGAGGGGATCGCCCGCACGGGCGCCACGGCCGTGGGTGCGCGCGACTTCCTGATCGCCGTGAACTTCAACCTCAATACCACCTCCACGCGCCGCGCCAATGCCGTCGCGTTCGACGTGCGCGAGAAGGGCCGCCCCGTGCGCGAGGGCGGTTCGCCCGCGGGCAAACCCCTCAAGGACGAGAACGGCAAGACGATCATGCAGCCCGGGACGCTCAAGGCGACCAAGGCGATCGGCTGGTTCATCGAGGAATACGGCATCGCACAGGTGTCTATGAACATCACGAACATCTCCGTTACGCCGTTGCACGTGGCGTTCGACGAGGTGTGCCGTGCGGCCGGCGCCCGCGGCCTGCGCGTTACGGGCACCGAGATCGTCGGTCTGATCCCCAAGCGCGCGCTCGTCGAGGCGGGCAAATATTTCCTGAAGAAACAGCAGCGCTCGACGGGCCTTTCGGAGGCGGAGATCATCAAGATCGCCGTGAAGTCGATGGGGCTGGCCGACCTCAAGCCCTTCGACCCCGAGGAGAAGGTGATCGAGTACCTGCTCGAAACCGGCAAGGGAACCCGGAAACTCGTCGATCTCACGTGCGACGGTTTCGCCGAGGAGACCGCGAGCGAGTCGCCGGCCCCGGGCGGCGGTTCGATCTCGGCCTACATGGGTGCGCTGGCCGCTGCGCTGGGCACGATGGTCGCCAACCTCTCGTCGCACAAGGCCGGCTGGGACGCCCGTTGGGAGGAGTTCTCCGATTGGGCCGACAAGGGCCATGCGCTGATGCGCGAACTGCTACATCTGGTGGACGAAGACACGGAGGCTTTCAACCGCATCATGGCCGTCTTCTCGATGCCCAAGTCGACCGACGAGGAGAAGGCCGCCCGTGCTGCCGCACTCGAAGCCGCCACACTCTATGCCACGCAGGTTCCGCTGCGCACGATGCAGACCGCATTCAGGACTTTCGAAGTCGTGAAGGCGATGGCCGAAATCGGCAACCCCAACTCCGTCTCCGACGCGGGCGTGGGTGCGCTGGCGGCCCGCAGCGCCGTGCTGGGCGCCTGCCTCAACGTGAAGATCAACGCCGCGGGTCTCAAGGACCGCGCCGCGGCCGACAAGCTGGTGGCCGACGCCGTGGCGCTGGCCGCCGATGCCGAGCGCATGGAGCGCGAGGTGCTGGAAATCGTGGAAAACAAAATCAAATAGCCTATGACACTGCAAGAGTTTCAAGACGATATCCGCGCGGGCATTCCCGATGTGCTGCCTGCCGCGAAGCCCTATGACAAGCAGATCAACCATGCGCCGCGCCGCAAGGAGATCCTGACGCCCGAGGAGCGCGTGCTGGCGATCAAAAACGCCCTGCGCTACTTCCCCGCGAAGCACCACGCCGTGCTGGCGCGCGAATTTGCGGAGGAGCTGCGCAAGTACGGCCGCATCTACATGTACCGCCTGCGTCCCGATTACGAGATGCACGCGCGTCCGGTGGAGGAGTACCCCCACAAGTCGCGTCAGGCGGCGGCCATCATGCTGATGATCCAGAACAATCTGGACAAGGCCGTGGCCCAGCATCCGCACGAGCTGATCACCTACGGAGGCAACGGCGCCGTGTTCCAGAACTGGGCGCAGTACCGCCTCACGATGAAATACCTCTCGGAGATGACCGACGAACAGACGCTCGTGATGTACTCGGGCCATCCGCTCGGACTGTTTCCGTCGCACCGGGATGCTCCGCGCGTGATCGTTACGAACGGCATGGTGATCCCCAACTATTCGAAACCCGACGACTGGGAGCGTTTCAATGCGCTCGGCGTGTCGCAGTACGGCCAGATGACGGCGGGATCCTATATGTATATAGGTCCGCAAGGCATCGTGCACGGCACGACCATCACGGTGATGAACGCCGCCCGCAAGCGTTTCGGGCCGGGCCGGACCGACGCCCGCGGCATGTTGTTCGTAACGTCGGGTCTGGGCGGCATGTCGGGCGCACAGCCCAAGGCAGGCAATATTTCGGGCGTGGTGAGCGTTACGGCAGAGATCAACCCCAAGGCCGCGCGCAAACGCTACGATCAGGGCTGGGTCGACGAACTGCACGAGTCGCTCGACGAACTGATCCCGCGCATCCGCAAGGCCGTGGAGGCGAAGGAGGTCGTCTCGCTGGCCTACGTGGGCAATGTGGTGGACCTCTGGGAGCGCCTTGCCGCAGAGAACATCCGTGTCGATCTGGGCTCGGACCAGACGTCGCTCCACAACCCGTGGGCCGGCGGTTACTACCCCGTGGGCCTGAGCTACGAGGCTTCGAACAAGATGATGGCCGAGGAGCCCGCCCGCTTCAAGGAGTGCGTGCAGGAGTCGCTGCGCCGTCAGGTCAAGGCGATCAACAAGCTGGCTGCCGGGGGGATGTACTTCTTCGACTACGGCAACGCCTTCCTCTTGGAGGCGTCGCGTGCCGGCGCCGAGGTGATGGGCGAGAGGGGGCGTTTCCGCTATCCTTCCTACGTGCAGGATATCATGGGCCCGATGTTCTTCGACTACGGCTTCGGCCCCTTCCGCTGGGTCTGCGCTTCGGGCAAGCCCGAGGATCTGGAACTCACGGACCGTCTGGCCGCCGAGGTGCTGGAGGAGATCCGCCGCACGGCGCCCGCGGAGATCTGCGGACAGCTCGACGACAACATCCACTGGATCCGCGAAGCCGGCAAGAACAAACTCGTCGTGGGCTCGCAGGCGCGCATCCTCTACGCCGATTCCGAAGGCCGCACGAAGATTGCGCTGGCCTTCAACGAGGCCATCCGCGACGGCCGTCTGTCGGGTCCCGTCGTGCTGGGCCGCGACCACCACGACGTGTCGGGCACCGACTCGCCCTACCGCGAGACGTCGAACATCTACGACGGTTCGAACCGCACGGCCGACATGGCCGTGCAGAACGTCATCGGCGATGCGTTCCGCGGCGCGACGTGGGTTTCGATCCACAACGGCGGCGGCGTCGGCTGGGGCGAGGTGATCAACGGCGGCTTCGGCATGGTGATCGACGGATCGGACGATTCGGCGCGCCACATCCGCGAGATGCTGCTCTGGGACGTGAACAACGGCATCGCCCGCCGCAGCTGGGCCCGCAACGAGGGTGCCGTGTCGGCGATCAAGCGCGAAATGGAGCGTACGCCCGGACTGCGGGTTACGCTGCCCAACTTCGCCGACGAAGCTCTGATCCGCAAGGCGTTGGAGGAGTAAATGCGCAGGGCTCCGGCCGACCGTGAGGGGCGGAGGCCCGGTCGGTCGGGTTCTCCCGATCCCGACCGGCGGACTGACCCTATCGGCCGTTTCGGAGAGGCCGATCCTGTTTGCTGCCGTCTTTTCGACTCTTCCGGATGTTTTTCGCAGCCGTCTCCCTGCTTCGGCAATATGCGGGCGCCGGCTCGGTTCGCACCCGGTTCGGCGGGAGCGGTCGAATGCTCCGGCCGTTCACTCTGCACGGAGCACCGATGGACGGAACGGGTTTCATCGCTCCGAACTCCGGGCCGGATTGCTGCCACTTCCTGCTTTGCTGGCCGGAAAAGGGGCGCGCATAGTTGTCGGTCGGATTCCGTGCGGAAGCAGAGCGGTGCGGATGCGGAAAGCCGGTTCCCGAAGGTCGGCGGATCGCTGCCTCTTCTTCGTTGCGCCGCGCCGGAAAGGGATTGCGCATGATTGCGGCCGAAGCGCGGGTACGGGAGGACGTTAGCGCGTCGGGCCCGTTCGAAATGCGGTTCCGGTCCCGACGGCCGAGCAGGGGCGTGTGAAGCGGAGCCGGCAAATCGGACCGTTTCGACAAGCCGAGGGCAAAGCCGAACGAGAGTTCGAGTTGTGCCGAGATGGGAAATGGAAGAAAGCGATCCGACCCTATTGATGAGCAAGGGAGAGGGCCGCACGCCGGTCCGGACTTTGCCGCGGCGGGAAGCCGAAGGACGTTTCGTCGGGCCGAATGGCGGGCCAAATGCTGGGGCGGATTGCGCCGAGGCGGAAAATGGAAGAAAGCAGTTCAGCCGTTTTGTCGAGCCGGATGTCGGGCCGGACGTTGGTTCGGGCTGTGCCGGGGCGGGAACGGGATTGCACGAAAGCGAATGATCCGAACTCCTGAAGGAGGGCCGGTTCCGGAGGATCATCGCTCTCCGCCTCCGACGGAGGGCGGAATGAAACGATACGAAAACAACCGATTTGAAAAACCTTAAATTCGAATAAACCGATGATTCATCACATCAGCGCCGACCACCTTTCGGTGGAGCGCGTGGAGGAGATCCTCACCAAAAACTACAAACTCGCACTCAGCGACGATGCCCGCGCACGCATCCAAAAGTGCCGCGACTACCTCGACCGCAAGGCGCAGGACACCGACCGGCCGATCTACGGCGTTACGACGGGCTTCGGCTCGCTGTGCAACGTCTCCGTGGGCCGCGACGAGCTGGCTCGGCTCCAGCAAAACCTCGTCATGTCGCATGCGTGCGGCACGGGCGAGCGCGTACCTGCGCAGATTGTGAAGCTGATGCTCTTCCTGAAGGCGCAGTCGCTCTCGTACGGCTATTCGGGAGCGCAGGTCGCTACGGTCGAACGTCTCCTCGATTTCTTCAACAACGACATACTCCCCGTGGTCTACCAGCAGGGATCGCTGGGCGCTTCGGGCGACCTCGCGCCGCTTGCGCACATGACCCTGCCGCTGCTCGGTCTGGGCGAGGTGGAGTACGGGGGTGCCGTGCGTCCCGCCGCCGAGGTGCTCGAAGAGCTGGGCTGGGAGCCGATCCGCCTGCAATCGAAGGAGGGGTTGGCCCTGTTGAACGGTACGCAGTTCATGGCTTCGTTCGGCGTGTGGTCGCTCATCAAGGCCAAGCACCTGAGCGCACAGGCCGACATGGTGGGTGCTATGTCGCTCGACGCTTTCGACGGCCGTATCGAACCTTTCGCCGACAACGTGCACCTGATCCGCGCCCACAAGGGCCAGCTGGAGACGGCCCGTGCGTTCCGCCGTCTGCTGGAGGGCAGCGAACTGATCGCCCGGCCCAAGACGCATGTGCAGGATCCCTATTCGTTCCGCTGCATCCCGCAGGTGCACGGCGCGTCGAAGGATACGATCGCCTATGTCGAGAGCGTGCTGACGACCGAAATCAACGCTGCGACCGACAACCCGACGGTCTTCCCCGACGAGGATGTCGTGGTTTCGGCCGGCAACTTCCACGGCCAGCCGATCGCGCTGGCGATGGATTTTCTGGCGATCGCCGTGGCCGAGCTGGGCAACATCTCCGAGCGCCGCACCTATAAGCTGATTTCGGGCGCGCGCGAACTGCCCAACTTCCTCGTGAAGAATCCGGGCCTGAACAGCGGCTTCATGATTCCGCAGTACGCCGCCGCTTCGATCGTCAGCCAGAACAAGGGGCTCTGCTGGCCCGCTTCGGCGGATTCGATCCCCTCGTCGCAGGGGCAGGAGGACCATGTGAGCATGGGCTCGAACGCCGCGACGAAACTCTGGCGCGTCGTGCTCAACACGGAGCGCGTGTTGGCCATCGAGCTCTTCAACGCGGCTCAGGCGCTCGAATTCCGCCGTCCGCTCCGTTCGTCGCCCGCCATCGAGGCGCTCCACGCCGCCTACCGCAAGCAGGTGCCCTTCATCGAGAACGACGAGGTGATGTATCCCCATATCGAATCCTCGATCCGGTTCCTTCGTTCGTTATGAGGCTGCTGGTAAAGAATATCGCCCGGATCGTCGGCATCCGTCCCGCAGGCGTCGAGCGCGTCTGCGGTGCCGGGATGGCCGAGCTGCCCGAACTGACCGACGCATGGCTGCTGGCCGAAGAGGGGCGCATCGCGGCCTTCGGACCGATGTCGGAGCTCGGACCGATCGAGGCCGACGAAACGGTGGATGCCGAGGGAGGGACGCTCTTCCCGTCGTTCTGCGATTCGCACACCCATCTGGTCTATGCCGGCAGCCGCGAACAGGAGTTTCTGGACAAGATCAACGGCCTGAGCTACGAGGAGATCGCCCGCCGGGGCGGCGGCATTCTCAACTCCGCCGACCGGCTCCGCGCCGCCTCGGAGGACGAGTTGTACGAGCAGGCCATGGAGCGCATCCGCGAAATCATCCGCATGGGTACGGGGTGCGTCGAGATCAAGAGCGGCTACGGCCTCGCGACCGCAGACGAACTGAAGATGCTGCGCGTGATCCGCCGTATCCGCGAGACCTCGCCCATCGCTGTGCGCGCCACCTTCCTCGGGGCGCACGCCGTGGCCCGCGACTACATCGGCCGTCAGTCGGAGTATGTCGATCTGGTCTGCCGCGAGATGATTCCGGCCGTAGCCCGCGAGGGATTGGCCGAGTTCGTCGACGTCTTCTGCGACGAAGGGTTCTTTACGGTCGAAGAGACCGCTCGGATCATGCGGGCGGGAGCCGAGCACGGGCTCGTACCGAAGATCCACGCCAACGAACTGGCCGTTTCGGGCGGCGTGCAGGTCGGCGTTGAGCACGGTGCGCTGTCGGTGGACCACCTCGAACGGATGGATGCCGCGGCGATCGCTGCGCTGCGCGGTACGCGCACCATGCCGACGCTGCTGCCGGGGGCCGCCTTTTTCCTCGGTATGAGCTATCCGCCCGCCCGCGAGATGATCGCCGCCGGACTGGGCGTAGCGCTGGCATCGGACTACAACCCGGGGTCGTCGCCGTCGGGCAACATGAAGATGGTGGTCTCGCTCGCCTCGATCCGCATGCGAATGACGCCTGCCGAAGCGATCAACGCCGCGACGCTCAACAGCGCTTACGCCATGGGCGTGAGCGGCGACTACGGTTCGATCACGGTCGGCAAGGTCGCCAATTTCTTCCTCACCGATCCGATTCCGTCGGTGGCGTTCCTGCCCTATGCCTATACGACGCCCCTTGTCCGGCGCGTGTTCCTGCAAGGGCGGGAGATCGGACAGGCCGCCGTTTGACGCCGGCGGGTTTGTGCCGCCGCAGCGGACGACGGGAGCAGGGGAGCCGGCATCTGCCGGACGGCGCAGGACGTTGAGACGGCCGGGCTCAGGCGGTTTGTCGAACGTCGTATGTCGCTGTGCGGCGGCAGCATGACGCGGATGAGCCGGATGCGTATGCCGTTGCGGCCACAGTAGAGAACGGAATGCCCCGGATCATGAGGGAGCATCTTCGAGACAAATGTTCGGGCGGCATCGGAAGGGATGCCGCAACAGGATCGTCGAAAGGGGCGGTCCTGTTTTTTTCGGGTCGTATGCAGGGCGACGAGCGGGAAGACTCCGGATCGGATATCCGGCGACACCTGCCGCCGGAGGCCGTCCGCACCGGGGAATTCGGCGACACTTGCCTCCGGACGCAGCCCGCACCGGGAATCCGGCGAATGACGGAATGCCGAAAGCCGGTCCGGATGGACCGGTACGAGGCAACCGGTCCGTCGGTTCGGGCCGGTACGGGTGGAACGGCATCCGCCCGGCAGCTTCCCGGGGAACGGTCGGGGGGGGGCGTCCGGTCATAGGCGGAAGCCATACGACCGGCAGCTGCGGGTATCCGGCGGGGAATCTGCAAATGCTCCCGCGGAAGGTGCAACGGCCGGGACAGTGCCGCCGTTTGTTCGCAGAGACCGGAATACGCTATCCACGGCGAGGGCGGACAACACCTCTTCCCGAAACGAATCCCGCCCCTTCCGAAACCCTCCCCGCAGAGGCGGAATGCCGTCGGCAGGGGTGGCGTACCGGGGGGCCGCTTGAGCGGGGCTTCTGCCTGAATCAGGAGATTTTGCAGAGCAGACGTTCTTCGATGCCGTGAAATAGTACCTCCATGGCCCTCTCATAGGCCGTCGTAGGGGGCACGGAGTCGTTCTCCAGCTCGTGCATCGCCTGAATCAGGCGGTATTGGATGTCCTGCACGGAGAGTTCTGTGCCGCTCTCTTCGCAATAGTCGTGGAGCAGCTCGGTAACTTCGATCAAATCCGACAGTCGGTCGGCGTCGGCGGATATGTTGACGATTCCCTTCAGGAGTGCGGGTTCGCATTCCGCTCTTTCGCGGGCTCTGAACAACTCGACCAGTTCGGCATTGAGCAAATTGACGGTTTCCGTACGACAGGCGATTTTAGTTGCGTCCATATTATTCCTTTGGGTTGTGTGTTGATGTGTTCAGTGTTCAAACGTTTTGCAGTACGCACAAGGTGCGTTCCAGAGAGTAGGCCGGGAGGTGTCCGGCTTTGAGCAGAGCCAGATAAATCGCAGCGGCCTGCGAGGCTCTCTCGTCGGCTTTTTCGTGCGAGACGGCTATGTCTGTCGTCAGTTCGTAGAACTTGCCGACGAAATAGTTGCGGTAAAAATCGAAATTCTGTTCCATACCACTGCTTTTTTAGTTCGGCCGTTGTTCCCGCCGCAGCGAAGGGCTTCGGGACCGGCGGATTCGGTGTGTGCGCATCAAAAAAATTCCCGGACGGAAAAGAACCGTCGGGAATTGCGAGGGTTTTTCCGTATCATCGAATCCAACGATTAGAAAGAACCTCAGGCAGTACGTACCGGTTGGTACCGATATGCAAATGTATAAAATAAAACGGAGGATGCAACGATGGCTCATAGCGTCCGTTCTGTGGCGGGAAACGGCCGGGTGTGTGGTATAGTATATTGTGTATGAGATAGATATGATGCGGTCCGAATGCAATATGATACGATGCCCAACCGCAGATTGCATCGAAAGCCGCCCTAAAGACACGTTGCGTTTCAGTGAAACGTCATTTATCCGTCCGTATGTTGCATCGCTTTTTCGGACCGTGGCGGGAGGCGCATGCACTAAAGCGTACAAATCAGCAAGATGCGAGGAGACGGGGCGCACGGATCGCGTGAACGGACACGGAATGAAGCATTGCGGCGCATGGCATCCGGTCGGCGAGCCGCTGCGGTCGGAGCCCCCGTGCCGAATCCGGGCGATGCCTCCCGGCGGCGGATCCGTGTTCCTGCCGCCCGAATCGCATCTCGTATGCGGCGCCGAATGACGGCCGGACGGCTCGGAAAGGAAGGGTATGATATGACCGTGCGGCTCGTGTGCGGAACGCTCCCCGAAACTTGGCCGCGAACGGCTCCGCAGCCCTTTCCAATGCCGTATCGGCCGCCGGATTCCGGGTTCCGAAGTCGAACGGACGTTTATCATAGGCTGCGTTCGGAGGCATCTGCCCCCTCCCTCTTGCCGCCGTACCGGACACCCGCGGTCCCGGCGGACGGCAGCGGCTCTGCACGGACGAAGAAGCGGCCGACCGCCTGCTCCGCAGGATTCGTGCGGACGGGATGGCCGCCGTCCCCCTTGCGCAGCTATTCCAGGGGTTCGGGACGGGAATCCGCCGTCCTGCTCTTCGGGATCGTCAAATCTTCCGGTCGGATCTTGGGGACGTAATGCACTCCGTCCCGACGGTAATAAACGGTGCTTTCGCCCGCTTCGATCGGCACCGTTTCGATCTTTTCGATCCCTTTGCCGATCGCCAGCACCAAGATCGGTTCGAGCTCCAGACCGAGCGCTTCGGCGATGCGTTTTTTGTCGAACGCACCGATGCAGATGCCGTTCAGGCCGATTTCGGCGGCCTTGAGCAGCATGCTTTGCGCCGAGATGCCCGTATCCATATCCACATAGCGGTTTTCGCCGATCGTCGAGCAGACGACGATAAAGGCATTCGGCGCGCTGTCCGGCGCAGGCAGGTGCAGCTGCGGCAGAGCCGCACCGAGACGGATGTGGGGCAGCACCTTGTGCGCTTCGTCCGCCAGTACCGGCCGGAAACGCAAGACCTGTTGGTTGCGGGCCGACGGGATCTTCGCATTCACGCTGATGATCGTGCGCAACTGGTCTTCGCGCACGGCGAAGCCCGTGTCGTAGCCCCTGTGGCTGCGATTTTTCTGCAACAGGCTGTCCAGTGCCGCCGAAGGTTTGCGGCGGTGCGGCGGGGCCGCGGCCGAACGGGCCCTGTACTCTTCCATCTTTCGTCCCAAATAGTCGTCTGCCATCTGTTTTTCGTGTTGTCGACAATCCGTGAGCGCTGGATTCCGCGTCCGTATCCGGCGGGCCGATATGCCGCGCCGGAAGGGATCCGTTGCGGCTCCCGCCGCTTCTTGCGGCGCTGCGCGTCCGCTTACAAAGTTAGACGAAAGAATCGGGAAATCAAATGCGCCATGCGCTATTTCTGCTCTTTTCGTGTGCCGAACCGACGCAGGGTGGAGTACCGCAGCCTGCGGGAACGGTTTTTGTCCGGTGGAGACGACGGCTTTTTTCAGTCGCCGTCTATCGTCAACACGACCGGTCATATGGATAAAAACGTAATAGCCCTCACTCTGTTGGAGTGGATAAAAAGATTCCTTTCGTGGATCGGCATACCCCGCGACATGCTCGACGAGCTGGATGAAATCCTGTTTCTGATCCTTATCGTCGCCATCGCTTTCATCCTCGCCGCGATCGTCCATTCCATCACGGTGCACGTGATTAGACGGATCCTGAAGCACAAGGAGGTCCCGGTGCTCCGTTCGCTCGTGCAATACCGCGTCGTCCGCAATCTGACGGCTCTGATACCGCCGCTTATCATCTCGGCGCTTCTGCCGTTCGCCTTCGATCATAAGTCCGGATGGTATGTCATCGGTGAAAAATCGACATGGATCTATTTTTTCGTTGTGCTGATCTTCTCGCTCAATGCCATTCTGAATACGGTCGGCGACGCGCTCCGCAGCAAAGAGGAGCTGCAAAACCGCCCGATGAAGGGGTTTATCCAGATTTTTCAGGTGATTTTCACCTTCGTCATCATCGTGGTCATCGTTTCGATTCTGGTCGGGAAATCTCCGTTCAACCTGATTACGGGGCTGGGTGCGTTCGCGGCCATCCTGCTGCTCGTGTTCCGGGATGCCATCCTCGGACTCGTCGCCGGCGTGCTGATCTCGCAGAACGATCTGGTGCGGCTCGGCGACTGGATAGAGATGACGGACAACAATGTGAACGGCATCGTAACGGACATTACGCTGACGATCGTCAAAGTCCAGAATTTCGACAACACGATCGTCTCCGTACCCTCCTACGCGCTGGTCTCCGGATCGGTTATCAACTGGCGCGGGATGAGCGATTCGGGCGGTCGCCGCATCATGCGGGAGTTCGCGCTGAAGCTCGACTGCATCGAACCCTGCACGCCCGAATTTCTGGAGAAGATGAAGACTTTCGATCCCGATCTGTCGAAGTTCATCACCGAGAAACAGAAGCAGGCGGCCGAAGGGCATGTCGCCAACACGGAAAATCCCGCCGGTCTCGTGGACGGAACGATCGACACGAACGCCGGCCTTTTCAGAGCCTACATGGCGATGTATCTGAACCGGCACCCTTTCGTCAACACCGACCTGCTGTCGATGGTGCGCACGCTGGCGCCGACGGAGAACGGTCTGCCGATGCAGGTCTACTGTTTCTCGTCCAACAAGGACTGGCCGCGTTACGAGTCGATCCAATCCGAGATCATGGAGCATTTCGCGTCCGTCTTGCCGGTGTTCGGGCTCTACCCCTACCAGCGGCCCGATGCACGCGACGTCGTCGTCAGCGGATTGCTCGAATCCGGGAAAATCGACTGGACGGCGGTCGAGGGCCTTCCGTGGCACTTCGTGCAGCCGTCCGAAAAAGACGGTAAGGCTTAGACGGCGGTCCGGCGCCCCCCCCCGCGGGGCGCCTCGGTTCCGAGGGGGGGGCTCCGCAGCGTTCGCCTGCCTGCGGATCGTGCCGGAGCTCCGATAACTTGTCGCGGCCCTCTGCGATCCGTTGCGACAGCGTTCTGCCGTGCTTTCTGCCGGGATCGCTCCCGATCGGCATCCGTCGCCGAAGGGGGGGGGAAGACGACGAGATCGTTGCGGCCTCCGCAATCCCTGTGAAAATGCGGTTCGGAACGGGTGAGCCCCTTTCCGGTAGATTCCGGACGCGGGACGTTCGTATATTTCCGTGCGGAGCTCGTGTGAAAGGCGCCCGAAGCAAAAACTCCCTGCACGTGCCGCCTCGGTGCGGAAAGCCGCATGCGGCGGGGCGTTCTGCCGGGGCTGCGGTCCGGCCGTCCGTTTCGGGATGATGCCTTTCCGGGCGGACGCCGTCTGCCGCCGGCCGGCACCTGTCCGGATTGTGCGGCGCTGCCCCCCCCCTGAGGGAACCGCACGCTACGGCATTTCGCCGGCCTGCGCCGCTGCGCCCTCCGGCTGTGCATCCTCTTCGGTGTCGCCGAGGCTGAACTCCTTGTCGGCGAAGAGTTCCGCGAGACCCGTGATCTGCTTGAGCCGCAGCAGTTCGTCGCGGTCCATGCCGATGTGCCGCATGATCCATTGGTCGGACATATGGGCCCGTGTCAGTTCGGCGACGATCTCGCTCATCAGTTCGACGTTGTGCGTGCCGCGCGCCCGGTTGTGGCGGATGGTCGAGGCCATGCGGTTCGAGAGGTCCTTCTCGATCACGGCCACGGGCAGCAGCCCCCGCTCCCGTTCGTAGATGCGTTTCGAGGTCTTGAGTACCATGTACCGGTGATAGCCGTCCACGAGTTCGTAGAGATCCTTTTCGGCGTCGTAATAGCAGACGCAGGGCATCGTGTAGCCGTCCTCCCAGATCGACAGCTCCAGCAGTTTCATTTCGGGCGGCGCGACCACGTTGGGATTGTAGCTGTTCGCCACGACCTTCTCCACCGGCACGGCCCGTACGTTATAGACAGGGCTCCGGTAGGCTCCTTTTTTCGGAGGGTTGCAGTAACGACTCATATTTTTCCATGATTTTTTTCCGGCGCAGCGTCTCGCTCTTGTTCGGCGAGAATCCCATGTACTTGCAGGCGTGGTCGTTTTTCAGAATGCAGATGCAGATCCGCTTGAACGTCGGCAGCCTGCTGAACTCGGGCAGATCTATGTCGTCGAGATACTCCATGCGCACGGGGCGCTTGTCCGTCCGATAAGCGCTTTTGTCGCCCACCTCGATGCGGATGCCCGCCTTTTGCAGTTTGGCGATGGTCTCGTCGGGCAGACACCCGCCCTTCTCGCGCCAGAAACGGATGCTGACCGAGAGTTTTTCGAGGTAGTTGCGCCGTGTCCGCTCCGGAAGCGTCGAGAGCAGGAACCGCATGTAGCGCTCCCACGTCATCCCTTCGGGCAGTCTGACCGACTGCCAGCCCGTAGCCGCCGTCCGGCCGTACAGGGCGGCGAAGTTCGCGCCGTTGACCCGTCCGATCATGCGGCCCCACGTGTCGGGGTCGATGGCTTTGTAGAGGTGCAGGCTGGCGATGGCCTGCGAGATGAACGGACTGGCGACGCGCTGGCTGTCCAGCGGCACGCCGGACATGTAGAAAAGGTCGTACAGACGGTTGTAGGGCCAGCCGAACCGTCCGTTGGCCGTCCAGATGTCGGTCGTCAGCCAGTCGTATAGGGGATAGGCGTTGCAGATGTCGCCGCTGGCCCATTGGCGTATCCATCGTTTGCCCGCGAAGCGGTGGTAGTTGCGATCGCTGTAAATCGTGCGCCAGCGATTGACGCTTTCCTGCGTGCGGATGCCGATCAGACAGCAGGTGCGCGCCGCACCGCTGCGGGCATGGAGCCACTCGGCGAAGCAGTTCTGGAATTCGTAGTCCCACATGTCGTCCTTGAAAAACGGGAAGTCGCGGCGCGTGAAGCATCCCGCGGGCATCTTCCGCACCCACAGCTCCCGCTTGGCCTCCTCCCACGGCCGCCAGTATTGCTGGAACATCGAGGTGCAGGTCCGCACCTTGAAGGGCACGCAGACGCGGTAGACGTCGAGAATATCGGCATTCGCGGCCAGCGTCCGGTCGACGTATTCGATCGTGTCGCGGTACTGGATTTCGTAGTCCATGTGGAATACCGCGAGGCGGCGTTTCAGACCGTGCCGCCGGATATAGTCCATGCAGAGGTTGAGCAGCACGCCGCTGTCCTTGCCTCCCGAGAAGGAGATGCTGATGTTGTCGAAGTGATCGAAGATCGTTTTTAGCCGCTGTTGCGTCCGCTCGTAGACATTCATGGTTGTTGCCGGTTTTTGCCGTACTGCATGGCGACATACTGCTTCCACTCGCGTATGGCGGTGAATCCTTCGGCACGGAACACCTCCTTGTGGCGGATCAGCGTAACGGATCGGATCGTATAGTCCCGTCCGTAATACTGGACTACTTCGCGCAGAAACCGTGCGAGCAGCTTCGGATCGTCGCCCGAGACGTAGTAGTTGTTGATTCTGGCGATCCCGTTGTCGGCGAACTCCACCGGTACGAATCCGTAGACCGTCTCGCCCTCCCACGCGACGAACCACGTATGCGAGCGCGAAGTCCAGAACGGGTAGTCGTTGTTCTGGCGCAGGACACTGCGCCGCATGACCAACGGTGCGACGAGCGCATAAAGTCGGGGCGAAGTCCCCTCCAGCTTCTCGATTGTCATAACAAAACCTCAGTCGTTTGGACCATAAATTACATGAAGGTGTCCGAATGTGCTATATGCTTGAACATCTGCTACAAATATACGAAATATAGTCCGTTTTTTCAAAATATACGGTTTTGCGGATGTCCGTTTTGCGGAAAATCATACGGTGTGCGGACGCCCGCCGGCACAGCGGGCGGATCGCGGGACGACGGTCGTCGTCCGTGCGGAAAATGGAGGGTCCGCTGCCGTCCTCCTGCCTGCGTATCCGTCGTTTCGGGCATTAAGCCGGAATCGCCGCGTGTCGCCCGGCCCGGAGGCTTTGCCGGCCGGCGTCCGCCCGCACCACACGGCTCCGGGGGCGGCGCACGGGAAGAAACCGCGTGTAAACAGCCCGGGACAGGATAGGATAGGATAGGGCAGGACCGATAGGATACGAACGGTTCGGAAGAGCCGGACCCGACAGGTTCGGTCGGATTGGAATAAGGTCGGGGTAGGAGGGTTGGGTGAAGACCAATCGGAATCGTGCAGACCGGATGGGATAGGGGCGGGGCAGGTCCGAATGAAGCAGGGTAGAAGGGCGGGGCGGGGACCGGATCGGTCGGGCTTGGCAGGCATAAGTCCGGGAAGAATGGCGGTCGGGGTAGATGGAATCACGACCGGATCGGTCGGGTGTGGGATTATAGTCGAGGTAACGGCCTGATCTGGTGCCTGCCGACAGCAATGCGCTGCCCGTATTTCTCTCCGGTAATGTCCCCCCCCCTCCGAGGCGTTTGCCTTTTGGGGGATTCATCAAGAAAATTATCTTCGTCTACCTGCGATTGATTTTAGATCGGCTATATGAACACGAATCCTGATAATAGGCATATTGCGTACATAATATATTTCTACGTATACTTACCCTATACGTCCCTTGACGGCATGCGCGAAAGCGCTGATGTCCGAAAGGCGCGCGAGGTTGAGTTCGGCAATCTCAAATCAGCTTCTCCGGGCGAACCGTTCCGTTTCACGATGTGCGTGGGAGATGATAGATACGTGAAATATCCGCTTCGTTCTGAGTTATGACAAGGTATAAGGATCGGGCGGCCGAGTTGAAGGAAGAGCTGAACGAGGCGCTGAACGACGAGCGCTACCGAAATCCGTCGTTCGTGTCCGTCGGAAACCTCACTCGCGGAAACCGGAGCTATCTGACCCGACACATGGAAAAATCGGTCGAATTCAACACCGATACGACCTTTGCGTGCGCATGCGGCGAATTGTCGACGGTGCCCCCCCCTACGTCATAGAGAAATGCCGGAGAGAGAGCCATGCGCCAATATCCCGAATACGGACAGGAGATAGGACCGCCCTATGGAGTAATCTTTACGGCGGAAGCCATGCGAAAATCCCTCCGACCGCAATATGACCGACAGTTGCGTAAGCATCCGATAAAAATCGACTTCGGAACAGATGTCGTCATCGAAATGGATTACAGCGACTTTATCCGGCGGTACTCCAAGAAACAGAATGAATTGAAATACGTTTTAGCTGTTTGACAATACTCCCCCCCCCAGATTGTCCGAGGGCCGCGGCCGGCAGACGTATTTCATGGAGACGATATGAGGAATGGCCGCTTACGGCCGTAGGAGACCGTCGGATTCTATAAAAACAGCGGCCCCGACTGATTGAAAGGTATAAGAAATTTGGTTGTATTCTATATAAACATATCAATAGCGAAATATCGACATTTGGCCCAATATTCATGAATCGAAACCAATTCGGCAACTGACCCTCTCCTTCAGATTGACCGCTTCGATCCATAGTCCCGTTCATCCCTTCAGCCGATTTCGACGCCGATCCGTCTTGGTTGAAAATCAAGGAAATCTAACCGTTTTGCCGAATAGCGATTTATTGTGTCTTTTTGCGAATTATCGAGCTGCTATTTGCCGAATTGGGTAATATTGTGTATATTTGAAAAAACTAAATTCATTTTATTTCGAAAGGTTTGGATCTGTAAAGATACTGCTTTGAGGGTTTACCGGTCCGATCTTAGAATAAAAAAGGTTTTGGATTGAAAATGATTTCGATTTTTGAATTTTTTAAAACTTATCTCAAATGCAAATATAAATATAGCGGCATAAAAATACTTCGGTCTCAATGATACAACATTCACTAACTTAAAACATTATTTGCCATGAAACCTGTCCAAAACGAAAAATGGCTGCACATTTCAGAGGAAATTGTGCCTTTGACACGGGATGAAGCCGGTATGTTGAAAGGCGGATTTACGGAGGTCGATCTTCCGGAAGATATTATGCCTTTTGCTTTGAGTAACTCCGGATGTAAAAATCCCCGCAATTGCTCAAATACAACAAATTCGGATATTTGTTCAAACACAGGTAATTGTGGATGTAGTTGCTGGGACGGGAAGAATAAGGGATGTTACGTCAATGGTATATCGTGTGGAAATTAACATCTGAAAACGGAAGCGATGAAAATTCCCGCGTTGTTCGCGACGAAAAAATAAACGGCGATTTTTCATCGCCTCCGTTTTTACGAATCGAATCTCTGCATGAAAAGTAGCAAATACAACATCATCGTTAGAAACGGAGATGCATATATATTGTATAATAGCCTTAGGGACAGAATGATGGTGTGCGCTTTGGAAACTTTCAAATTGCTCGAATCGCATAGAGAGAATCCGAATGCGTTATCCGGAATTCATCCGGAACTTTACCGTTGCCTTACGGACAGGAAATTTCTTGTTCCGGACGAAACGGACGAAACGGACGAACTTATTGCGTCGATCGAAAAATCGGAAACTTCGGATACGCATTTCTCTATTACGATCAACCCCACGATGGACTGCAATTTGGCTTGTTGGTATTGTTATGAAGACCATTTGCATGACAGTCGCATGCCGATCGAAGTGTTGAACGGTATTCGGAATATGTTGCGAAACATATGCGACAACGGGAAAACCCGATCGTTGTCTCTCGGTTTTTTCGGTGGAGAGCCGTTATTGGAGTTCAAGTCTCGGGTAGTACCGATTATTCTTGAGGCCCGAACTCTGTGCGGAGAGAAACAGATCGTCTTGAATTTGGATTTCACGAGCAATGCCGTTTTGCTGACCCGCGACAAGGCGGATTTTCTGCATGATACCGGATTACCCGTTCGTTTTCAGATTCCTTTCGACGGCGGACGGGAGATGCACGACACGGTTAAAAAGATGAAAAACGGGCGTCCGACTTACGATCTGACGCTGGATAATCTGAAATATGCGGTCGAACAGGGGATTCGCGTTACAGTTCGATGCAATTATACCAATCAGTCTGCGGTATCGTTTCACGGCCTGCTCGACGATCTGCTGCCTTTTTTTGAGAAACATAAGGATTCGATGACTTTTTCTCTCCATCAGGTCTGGCAGGATGAGCGGAATTGCGAAGAGACGAACGATGCGGTACGGTCGCTCGAAAAACGCATCAATGCCATTGTACATGCCGATCCTTCCGGTGTGTTGAACGATGTGCGTTGTTATGCGGACAGACGCAACGCTTTCGTGGTCAATTACAACGGCGATCTATATCAATGCACGGCCAGAAAATTCGCACCGGAAGACAGAGAAGGAGTGCTGCACGAAGACGGTACAATCGAACACAACGAACGTTACCGCACCCGTATGGCGAGTCGGTTCTCCAATCCGGAGTGCATGGAGTGTGCGATCTATCCCATTTGCAAAACCTGTACTCAGAAAAGACTGGAAAGAGAACAGGGACACTGTTTGTGGAGTGCTGAAAAAGAACAATATATCGAGGATGTCGTAAGATCGCGTATTGCGGAATTGTATCGTTTGGCGGCAGTCCGTACCGCAAAGAGTTGAACTCTTGAGACAGGTATGTACCGCCGGTATTTTAACCGGCAGATCTGTTCTCGATGTAGTATTCCCCTGCACCCCGTAGGACGTGCAGGGGAATTTCTTTGTACGGCGAAGAGAGTCGGAATATCGCTCGCTCGTCTTTTTTATCATCTTTCCCAGCGCAGACGGAGTACTCCGGCCTTTTACGGCGGGTCATTCGTATTCGTTCCGGAAACTTTGCAGGCCGGAGGTCGTGGACAGGCCCTTGTTGCTTCTGAAATTGTTGAACGTATAGCGGATCGTCAGTCCGAAAAAGCGGTTGTCGGAAAGGTTCCTGTACAAGGTTCGGAATGTCCCTTCTCTGTTCCATTGCTTCACGATGTTCGTGTTGACGAGAAGGTTCTGACATTCCAGCCCGACGTAAAGACGTTTTCCGAACAAATATTTGTAGAGGGAAACACTGAGCGAATAAACCGTATTGTGCCGATATTCGATCGCATGGTGCGGTGTTCTGAAATAGAAGTCGACGTTCATTCCGCATCCGTCTGCGAATTGAACGGAGTTGGTCAGATACATGGTCATGCCCCATGTCTCGTCGTACTGACCGTAATAGCCGTAGCGGCTTCGGGTGCCGATTACGTCCCAGTTCACGTACAGCCACGGCCGCAGCGAGGCGGTGAAATTCAGCCCGAGTTCGTGGGTGCGTCTCTCCCCGCAATTCTCGGGACGGGTATAGATCAACCGCGGATCGTCGGGGTCTTGAAAGTTCAGATCCTGAACTCCGTCCGAGGTGGAGTAGAAATTGTAGTACAGATTCCACTTTTCACGCAGTACGATGCTGGCGCCCAGATCGTATCCCTTCGCGGGTCCCAGATCGGGATTGCCGACGGCATAGCGGTATTCGCTCTGCCGGACGGCGAGCGGCGATAGCTGGCCGTAGGGAATCTGGTCGTCCTTGCGCGAATAGGAGAGATTCGCGGATGACGTGCCGTTTTCACCCCACGTATAGGTCATCGATACACGGGGCGCCAGCCGCCAGTAATCGGTCTGCCGCCAGCGGTCGCCACGGGTGAAATACCGCACATCGTCCCACTGCGCCCGGGCGCCCGCCGTCGCACTGAAACGCCCCGTATTGAAACTCAGATCGGCGTAAAGTGCCGCGCCCTCGTCCCTGTGACGGAACAGCGAACTCTGCTCCGCATCGAAGCGGCCGTCGGTGTGTACGGACTGATTCTGCTCCGTCGAAAAAAGGTAATATATGGCTCCGCCGTTCAATTCGAATTTCGGCGAGATGTGTTTCTGCACGATCGCCTCTGCTTTCAGCTGGTCGGCGACCGGACGAAACGTTTGTTGCGATACGGAGGCCGATTGCAGTGCCATGCTGTCCCGATAGAGGTAATCTTTCTCGATTCTCGAATGCAGGTAGTCGGCTTGTACGCGGACGAAGGAACCCGCATCGTCCAGCCGGTACCGGTAGGAGCCCGATACCTGCATGAACAGGTTGGTCACGTCGCCGACCGACGTATAACTGCTGCCGCCATCCGGTACTTCGGCACTGGCGGCATCGTATCGGGTGCCGCTCGAACGGGCTTCCGGAGTGCTCGATACGAATCCGAAGCTGCCGGACAGACCGATCGTATGACGCGGCGAGACCTCGTAGACCAGACTCAGCTGGTCCGTGATATTGTGGTAACGGTCTTGCCCCCTTTCGTCGGAGACGATGCGGTAGGGGATTCCGTCCAGATAATCCGATTCTCTGATCTCGTGCGTTTTCTGCTTCAGAAAATTGTAAAACACCTGATTGTAGAGATTGAACTTTCCGATTCGGATACCGAACGGTACGCTGACGTTCGTCATGCCGAATCCGTCTCCGCGAACTCCCGCACCGACATTCGCGCTTCCGAAATAACCGCCGTTGGCCAGCCTGCGCAGACGGATGCGCAGAATCGCACCGCGCGCCGACATGTCTTGCCGGCTCTCTCCGTAGGGCAACACTTCGATCTCTCGGATCATTTCGGCCGTCAGCCCTTGCAACTCTTTGGGATCGGCCAAACGATCGTCGATGTATATTTCCGAAGCCATTCGGCCGTTCACCGTGTAAATATCATCCTGAATCCGTATCCCGGGCATGAGTTTCAGCGCTTCCGTCAGCGTCCGGTCTTTGGCGAGCGGATTGCCGATCATCGACATCGTGTAGTTTCCCGCCTTTCGTTCGATGTGTTTGTAGATCACCTCTACGGCGTCGATCTCCGTCGATCGGGACGTCAGTATTGCATCGTGCTCTTTGCCGGCGGCTTCCGGAACCGAGAGCCGCAGGTCGAAGTCTTCGTAGGCCAGATGGGTGAAACGCAGGAGGTATTCTCCCGCCGCCACAGCATCGAAGCGGTAAAAACCGGCCGAATCGGTAATCGTGCCGGCGATGAGCGTCGAATCCGATGCGTCGTGCAGCCCCACGGTGCAATATGCAATGCCGGTGCGTTCCGTGTCCGTAACGTGTCCCCGTACAGCGAAGCGATCCGGCCGAGGTCGACACGGTGCTGCCTGTGCACTCCCTGCAAGCGGAAGATTCGCGAGTATCGAGGCCGAAACGAGTAGGAAGAGGCGAAAATTCATAGGTTAAAGGTATGACTTTTTTTTCAAAGTATGAATCGGGAATCGTATTTATTTTGATCTGTAAATTAAAAAGCGTTCGTTTTTTGTATTTCCGGGAATATAGTCAATATGACAGTCGGCGGTTACGGAGCGATCCGATAAGAGAAGCGTTCGGAATGGACGCGATCTTAGAAATGGGTCTCAGTGTCTTTATACGTGTTGCCGGAGGAACAAAATAGTAAGAGGCGAACCTTTCATAACCGCTCTCTCTTAGTTTATATCGTTGTTATGTTTCAAAATGACATTTCCATGAAAAGAATCCGTCTGGTGCGATAATCGCGTTGCGCAGATTGCGGTACAGGGCCGGACCTTCGGGAGGCGCCCGTCCTAAAATGATTTGCTTTGTGGTTTTCCGTTCTTCATTCTCCGTGGCAGCAGTTCGTATAATAGGTTAAAGTCTTTATTTTGAACAGATATTCGTATTTGGCCTGCAAGAGTTGCGAACGGGCCTTGACCTGTGCGGAGACCGCGGCGTTGTAGTCCGTTACGGTCGCGGCTCCGAGGTCGTACTTGCGTGCGATCTGCCGGGCGGCCTCCTCGGCCGAGGCGACGTATCGCTGCGCTCCGCGGTATCGCTCCCACGCCGTTCGGGCGTCGATGAGCGCTTGCGTAACCTCCTTCTCCACCTGTTTCTCGGCCGTTCGCAGGGCGTATTCGGCCTGCCGTATGGCTATCTTCTGCCGCTGCACGTTCTTGCGGGCCGTGAACTTCCCGAAAAGCGGGATGCTGAGCGACAGCGACACATAGCTGCTCGCATTGTCCTTATACTGCTCGAAAAACGGATAGGCCTCATACCGATAGGTGCCGT
>ERZ1643251.1228-NODE-1228-length-30150-cov-15.374182_pt1 | contig 30150 bp, 35 predicted proteins | sample MGYA00579261_ERZ1643251 | MGnify/ENA primary metagenome ERZ1643251 (study PRJEB29033, sample SAMEA4952267) | chicken gut metagenome | biome: Broiler Chicken; feature: Gastrointestinal Tract; material: Caecum | place: Ireland | collected 2018 | study: Broiler... | reverse complement strand
AAACATCAAACAGGGTAATTAGTATCCCTGATTCAATTACTAAATTATTAAAAGAATACAAAAGAAAACAATCAGAAAAAAGATTAAAATTAGGAGACAAATGGATTAATACTAATCGTTTATTTGTACAATGGGATGGCTCTCCTATGCATCCAGATACAATTACAAAATGGTTTAGGCAGTTCCTAGAAGATAAAAACTTGCCACATATTACATTTCATGGTTTACGCCATACACATGCAACTTTGCTTATTGCACAAGGATTAGATGTTAGAACTGTTAGTAATAGATTAGGACATGCTCAAACATCTACAACATTAAATATCTATGCCCATGCATTCGCGAGAATGGACAGAGAGGCATCAGATAAACTTGATAATCTTCTTTATAGGGAAGATACAAAAAAATATTTTAAAGCCAATTAGAGGCTTATCACATAAATTTATACAAAAAATTGAAAGGAAAAAAATTCTATGAAAAATTATAATAATAAAGAAGTAAATCAAGACATGATAGTTTCTGCTTAAATACTTTTAATTAATTTCACAATTTAATATTTTATAATTTAAGCAGAAACTTTTTTATTTTATTTCAAATAGAATTTAATCAAATATACTTTTAAATATCGAAAATTCAAGGTTTACCAATAACCTTTTTACATAAATTTGTGCCCAAATGGTGCCCAATTCATTTTATGTAACTTCAAATGGGCAAAAAATAAGAGTCTACAATCTCTTGCGACTCTAATAAAATTTCTGGTTGCGGGGGTAAGACTCGAACTTACGACCTTCGGGTTATGAGCCCGACGAGCTGCCAACTGCTCCACCCCGCGATATAAATTTTACAAATGTAATTATACTACTTATAGCATACATTGTCAACACTTTGAACAAAAATAGTGTATACCATCAATAAAATGTGCATTCAAAATTCTATTGTATCAAAAAACTAATATACATTTTTTACATTTTTTTATTAAACTATACTTTATATAATATTCATAATCACATAAAAATATACCTAGAAACAAAAAAATAATAAACTAATTTCTAATTATATAATAAAATAACAAAATAAATAATTATCTTAAATATCATAAATATCTTTCCAAACTACTATATTTTTTTATCATGTTGTGATATACTAAGTATGTAAAAATATTTATTACTTTTTATCTAAAATATAACCAAAAAGAAAGGAATGATAAAATTATGAAAAATGAATTAGTTATAAAAAGATGTAAATCATGCGGAGCAACTGTAAAAGTTATAGAAGATTGTAACTGTGAAGGATGCGGAATTGTTTGCTGTAATGAACCAATGGAGGTTTTAAAACCAAATTCTGTAGATGCTGCAGTTGAAAAACACGTACCAAATTATGAAAAAGTGGAAGATGAAATTTTTGTTACTGTAAATCACGTTATGGAAAAAGAACATTTTATTGAATGGATCACTTTAGTAGCTGATAATAAAGAATATACTGTTAAACTTTATCCTGAACAAAATGCAGAATGTCGTTTTCCATATATTCCAGGTTCTTGTTTATATGCTTATTGCAATAAACATGGTTTATGGAAAACAGAAGTTGAATAATCTTTATTCTAGAAAGACACCCAATATATACATATTTTATTGGGTGTCTTTCTATTTTCTATATATCTTCTTTTGTTTAATCTGTTTCTTCATCACTTACAGTATTTGCTTCTGCTGTTGTCACTGACTCCTCTCCTGTTTCTGCACATTCTACAACTTGTTTTCCAATGTCAGCAATTAAGTCACTGGCATCTTCTATATCCTTTGTAAACACACCTACTAGATATGTATTTTTTCCATATATAATTCCATAGTCATGTACATATCCATCATATGACCCATATTTGTGTGCCACCTCGTATTGCGGTAAATTCGCTTTTAAGTATATACCTTCTGAGGATTTTTTCATATAACTGATTAATTCACTATATTTATCTGTGTTCTGATATAAATATTGCAATATGTCATAATAATAGGAAACGTTTGCAATATTTGATGTGTAAAATTTCTCTGGAAGTTCTATATCTGTATACTTTGTTAATTCTTCTTTGCATTTCCTATATCCTATATTATTTACTAGGATATTTAATGCTGTATTATCACTATTAACAATAGATTGTTCTATAAGATACGAAATTGGTATCTTTTTTCCTACAGAATAGTCTGTTGCTGTTCTTCCTCCTCCAGCTTCATAATCCCCCTTAGAATATAATAACGTATCTGATAGACTCAATTCTCCATTTGCTATTTTATCATAATATAACATGCAAACAGGAACCTTTATTGTACTTGCCGCTGTAAAATATATATTTTCGTTATAAAAATAATACTTTTTTTCTTCTATGTTATAGTAAAAAAAGTAAAAATTATTTTCATTCAAATTGTTCTTGGTCCTAATCTCATTTATTAATTGTTCCATATTCGTATCTATCGTTTCTTTTATAATCATTTCTTCCTCATTGCTTACTGGTTCTGCACTTGCCTCCTCTACGCTTTCCACATCTTGTTTATTATCCTCTTCTTTATGTTTCATAATATTTGTATATACAAATATTCCAATAGCAATAATGATTACAATAAAAAATAATATGATTAGGATTTTATAATTCATCTTTAACTTGCTTTCTTTGGCATGTTTTCCTCTTTTTCTCATTTGGTTCTCCGTTTTTTATTTGATTATATCATAAAATTTATTTTTTTGTTATTTTTCACCATAAATTCACTTTTTTATTAGATATTCTATTAATTAAAAAAGTATTTATGTTTTTTCTTTTTTATTGCATATTCGTATATAGAAAATATCTTTTGTTACTTGTAAAATTGATATACATCTGGCTTTTTAGTTAGTAAAAAAACTGATAATTTATTTTTATTATCAGTTTTTCTTTATTTTGATATTTATCTTTACTTTTATTTTTATTTTTATTTTTCTTTTTTGATGTTTATCTTTGTTTTTATCTTCTTTTTGTTTTTTCCATATTTTATATACTTTTTTGTTTCTTTATCTCAAAATCTATTTATAAATTGCGTTTTTTCTTTTTTATCTCAAAAATCCATTTATAATTTGCTCTTCTGCTTCTTTTTCAGATAATCCTAATGTCATTAATTTTATTAATTGTTCGCCTGCGATTTTTCCAATAGCAGCTTCATGTATTAAATTGGCTTCTACATTGTTTGCTGTTATTTCAGGTGTTGCTGTAACAATTGCATTATCTTTTATAATGGCATCACATTCACTATGTGCAAAGCATTTTTCGTTTCCATATATTTTTGAAACAAATTCTTGCTTTGAATTTCCTGTCGCAACAGATCTTGATGTAACATGTGTACTTGAATTTTCTCCGTTTAGTTGTACATCAAATATTGTTTTGGCATATTGATGTCCGTCTGTCATGATTTTTTCTGTAACAACAAAGTTTGTATCATTTGCTAAAACGCCTTTTGTTTCTCTTATTGTTGAACTAACCCCTTTTATTTGTGCACTTTCCATTTCCATACTACTTCCTGGTTTTAGATAAACTTCTGTTACTGGATTTAGAATTCTTTTCCCATCTCCATTTCCTTCACCATAATGTTTTTCTACATATCTTACTTTTGCTCCTTCTTCTAAGTAAAATCTATGAATTCCATCATGTTGAGCATCTTGATGATGGTCATTGTGGATTCCACATCCTGCTACAATGATGACATTGGCATTTTTTCCAATATAAAAGTCATTATATACTAAGTCATTTAATCCACTTTCTGTAATGATAACTGGTATATGTATAAATTCAAATTTTGTATTTTCTTTTACATATATATCAATCCCTGATACATCTTTTTTTGTAACAATATTTACATTTTCTGTTACTTGTCTTTCTATTCCTTTTCCATTTTTTCTAATATTATATGCGCCTTTTGTGATATTCTCTAAATTAGAGACTTCATTTAAAAGCTGTTCATCTATTTGGTTTAAATTTTTTGACTCCATTTTTTTATCATCCCTTTCTCTCTATATCTTTTTGCTTAAAAAATGTTCTTTTTATATGGTATATTAAATTTCTTCTAACAATCCTTTTTTATTTTACAACATCCTTTATTTTTAATTTCTCCGTTTAGTATTTCTTTACTTGTACCGATTTTTTGTATTTTTCCTGATTTCATTAAAATGATTTCATCCGCTATTTCTAGGATTCTTTCTTGATGTGAAATAATAATAGTTGTTCCTTTTGTAATTTCGCTCATTGTTTGGAATACATCTATTAAGTTGTTAAAACTCCATAAATCAATTCCTGCCTCTGGTTCATCAAATATCGTTAGTTTGGTTTGTCTTAGGGCAACTGTTGCTATTTCAATTCTTTTTAATTCTCCTCCTGATAATGAACCATTTACTTCTCTGTCTACATATTCTTTTGCGCATAAACCAACTTTTGCTAAGGCATCACAAGCTTCTTTTTTAGTTATTTTTTTATGTGCTGCTATTTTTAATAGGTCATACACTGTAATTCCTTTAAACTTGACTGGTTGTTGAAATCCAAAACTAATTCCCAATTTTGCTCTTTCATTGATTTCCATATCGGTAATATCTTTTCCATCAAAGATTATTTTTCCTGAATCTGGTTTTTCAATCCCCATTATCATTTTTACTAGTGTTGATTTTCCTGAACCATTTGGTCCTGTTATTGCAATAAATTTTCCTAAGTCTACTTTTAAATTAATATTGTTTAATATTTTTCTGTTATCTCTTTCAAAACATATATTTTCTAATTCTAATATCATTTTTACCTCCTGTTTTATTTTTTATATTTAATCGTGTATATTTTCTTATTTTGCTTGTTTTTCCTTATTATGATTTAATCTGTTTTTTATCGTTACTTTAATACAGCTTTGACATTTTGGGTTGTTTTCATCATAATCACAATCTAAATCTCCTAAATCCATTATTTTACTGATATATTTTTCTAATTTTTTCGTAGTGTCTGGTGACATAGCATATTTCATAGTTCTAGCTTCTTCTTCCGCATCTTTTTCGTCTACACCTAATATGTCTACTAGAAACATTTTTATAATGTCATGTTTTTTTATGATTTCCTTTGCTTGTTCTTCTCCTTGATATGTCAGGTTGATGTCTCCATATACTTCATATTCTATCAAGTCTAGGTCTCTTAAATTTTTTATGGCTCTATTGACACTTGGTTTTGTGATTTTTAGTTTTTGGGCTATATCTGTAACTCTGACTTTGTTATTGCTTTTGTCTAATATATATATTGTTTTTAAATATTCTTCTTGGGAATTTGTTAATTTCATTTGTTCCTCCTTGTTAGTTTATGCTAACATTTTACTATGCATTTATTTTTTTGTCAATACTTTTTTTATTTCACACAAATTAAATCTTTAATATTCTCATATTTTGCATCACCAATCCCACTTACCTCTTTAATATCTTCTATTTCTTTAAATTTCCCATTCTCCTTTCTATAATTTATTATTTTCAGTGATGTAGATGGTCCTATCCCTGGTAAAGTTTCTAATTCCGTTTGATTTGCCGTGTTGATATTTACTTTTGCTGTTTGATTTTTTTCTCCACTTTTTTCTATAATTTCCCCTTCGCTTTGTTCTGCATCTTGTACTACACCACTTGACGATGTCACATATTTTGAAGTTTCATCAAGATGATTTTCATCTTCTTTTGTTTTCTCTTTATTTTCTTCTATTGTTGGTATGTATATTTTCATACCATCTTCTAATTTAAAAGCTAAATTCATATTTTTCGTATCTGCATTTTCTTTTAGCCCTTCTGCCTGATGAATTGCATCTGAAATCCTGCTATTTTCTTCTAATTCAAAAACACCTTCTTTATTGACTGCTCCTGATACATGAACAACAATTTTATGATTTTCTTCTTCTGTTTCTTTCGTCTTCTCTTCTTCGTTTTCTATATTGTTTTCTTCTACAGTATCTTCTCCAGAAATAAATGTGGCATCATCTTTTGTATAGATATAGTATAAAAAGGCAATTATAATACTGCATAAAATAATTGCTATGATTATTTTTTGTTTTTTATTAAATTCGTACATATTTCCTCCTTTATAAAATTTTCTTTTTTTCTTTTTTTTTTATGAAATATACATAATAGAATATGCATATATTTGATATAAAATATAAAAAGTAATTGCAAATTTCGACAAAATACTATATAGTATTTATATTGATATAGATACATACGATAATGATTATTAGGAGTTTATAAAATGAAAATAAATATGAAAAAATTTTTTATATTGTCTTTTTTAATAATCGCCTTACTATTTAGTAATTTTAATATTGTTTATGCAGAAGATAATGCTGAACCAAATTTATTATCAAAAGCTGCGATTTTAATGGATAATAAAACCAATAAAATATTATATGATAAAAATGCTAATGAAAAAATGTTTCCAGCCAGTACAACAAAAATTATGACTGCTATATTGGTATTAGAAAACTGCGATTTAAATGAAACTGTAACAGCAAGTTATGATGCTGTCATGTCTATTCCACAAGGTTATGTATCTGCTGATATTGATGGAGATGAACAATTTACAGTTGAACAATTATTAGAAATGTTACTTGTTCATTCTGCAAATGATGCTGCAAATGTATTGGCAGAATATGTTGGTGGCTCTATAGAAAGCTTTGTTTCCATGATGAATACGAAAGTTAACGAACTTGGATTGTCTAATACACATTTTACAAATACCTATGGATTACAAGATGAAAATCATTATACAACTGCTTATGATTTATCTATTATTATGCAATATTGCTTAAAAAACGATGATTTTAGGAGAATTGCTGGTAGTGCATCTTGTTCTATTCCGGCAACCAATAAATCTGATGTTCGATCTTATACCTCTACAAATCAGCTTTTAGTTCCAGATAGCCCTAATTATTATAGCTATGTAACAGTAGGAAAAACTGGATTTACTACTGAAGCTGGTGAATGTTTGGTTTCCTGTGCCTATAAAAATGACCTTGAATTAATTTGTGTTGTACTTGGTGGAACAATTGTAAATAATGTTTCTACTAGATTTTCTGAAAGTAAAACTTTATATGAATATGGATTTAACAATTTTTCTTTAAAAAATATAGCCAACCCTGGAGATGTAATTACTGAAATTGAAATATCTAATGCTAGTCCAGATACAAAATCATTAGATTTAGCTTTTTCTGATAGTATTTATGCTTTAGTTAAGAATTCTGATTTTAACACAAATTACACCCCTGAAATAGAGTTAAATTCTAATATTTCTGCTCCAATTGCGCAAGGAGATGTCCTTGGAAAAGCGATTTATACTATTGATGGAATTCGCTATGCATCTGATATTGTTGCAACACATAATGTAGAGGCATCCGCATTGCTTTCATTTGTATTACAAATAGGCGGACTCTTTATTGCTTTACTCATTACTTTTGAAATATTCTTTTCAAATAGAAAGAAGAAAAATTCTATGCATCGATAATATATAAAATATAATAAAATTTAATATATAATAAAGGGACAGATTCATAATTTATCTGCCCCTTATTATATATATTTAAAATTTAATGTATGCATATTTCATTATTCATAATCTTTTCCAATAATTATTGTTACATCCACTTTACTAGATGCACCAGTGTTTGTTTCTGAAACAGTTCCTGTTCCTAGTATTTCTTTGATATCATTAATTATCGTATTAGAAATATCTTTTTTATTTGCTATAACAGTTCTACTTGTAGATGTTGTTGTTCCTGTTCGAGAAACATTATATCCCTCTTCTTTTAATTTATCAACTACTTCTTGAAGCACTTTGCTATCGTTTGTCCCATTTAGGACCTCTAATTTTATGTTTGATTTTGATGTTGTTGTATTAGCACTTGAGTTGGTGGTTGTATTGCTTGATGTATTTGTTGTATTTCCAGTTGTTGCATTTTCTTCTGCTAATTGTTCTGGGTAAAATAATTCTTTTACCATTTGCTGTGTTTCTTCTTCATCAACAACAAATATACTTACATTATTTGTTTGACTTAAATTTGGTACACTACCTGGTAATGATTCGGTTAATAAATTTTCTGTATTAAATTCCACTGCATATGGTAGATAATCTTTTAATGTATTAAAGTCTACATTAGTTATTAGGTTTCTACTAGCAATATCTAGCACTTTGCCTAGTTTTGTTATATTCTCTAATTTAACTGTTTGTTTTACAACTGCCGTTATAAAATCTCTTTGTGTTCTCATTCTCCCTATATCATTATCTCCATAATCAGAAGGATAACTTGTTCCATCATTATTGTGTCTAAATCTTAACAGTTGTTCTGCCTTATCTCCATCTATTTCTTGAACTCCTGCTTTTAAATGAATATGCAAATCTTGTGTAATATCATCATAGTCCATATCAATTGGAACATCAAATTGTATTGGTCCAATTGCATCTACTAATTCTATCAATGCTTCTGTTTGTACAATTGCATAATATTTTAAATCTAACCCTGTTAATTCATTTACTGCATCTACTGTTTCCATAGGATCTTTGGTTATATTATACAATGCATTTATTTTGTCAGATGCTTTTGCTCTTTTCACATTGGTTCCTGTAAAAGAATCCCTTGGTACTGATAATAACACGGCTCTTTGTGTATTCGGATTGTAAGATGCTACCATAATGGTATCTGTCAATGATACCCCCTCTTGATCTGTACTAACGCCCATTAGCAGTACTTGAAATTCTCCTAGACTCTTTTTTGTATTTTCGTCATGTCCAACCACTGTTGCTAACATCCCTGTTAATCCTCCACCATTTTTGTATACTTTATATGCAAATACGCCTCCTGCAATTAGTAAGATTAACACAATGATTAGTAATATCTTTTTCCATGTTTTCATTTTTTTCTTTGGTTTTCTTGTTTTATTTTTCATTTTTTGGCTTTTGTTTACTTTATTATTATTCACTTATAATCCACTCCTAAAAAATTCATGTAATTAGTATAGCAAATATATTATCAAAAATCAACAAATAAAGACAAATTTTAAGAATTTGTCTTTAACTAAATTTTCTATGCAATTTCATTTTTTTATAATTTAAATTATCCTCTATTTTATTGCATTCACATTTGTAAATAAAATATCTAAGATATTGTTTTCATTCATCATTTTTCCGAGATATGAACTTTCAACAGATGTATATACTTTATTTTGTGGTTCTATTTCTCCACTTAAATTAACAAGTAATAATAAAATATATACAATTAGCACCCCTCTTAATATTCCATATATAACGCCACCTAATTTATTAAATTGATTTAGTATTGGTAATTTTGATACTGCATTGGCAATAACTGTAACAAATCTCAATATAATTCTTATTAGAACATATAATATCAAAATCACAGCACCTTCGATTATATTAATAGAAATTGTCCTTGCTGTTTCTGGTAACATATTATTTTGTATTGTTTCTACGATTTGGTTAGCACCTTCTTTTTCATTTGTCATGATATCATTTGCTTCTTCTAATATTGTATTTTGAATCATTTCATCAACACTTGTAATATTGATAATCAAATTTGAAACTGGTTTATACAATATTAATGTTAATACAACAGCTATTATGACTGCTACTAACTGTATTGCTAATGTGACTAATCCTTTTCTATATGCTAAAAATGTTGATAATAAAATGATTGCTACTATAATTAAGTCTACAATTATACTCATCTTTTTTCTCTCCTCACATTCTATTTTTTTATTTTATGCCATTTATGTATAATTACTTTTTAACATTCTATAAGCTTATAATTTCCACTTTGTCTCTATAAATAATTCCCACTATATTATCTGATACTGTAACATTTGTGACCTCTTGACTCGCTACATATCTTTTTACAAGCCATCCTCCAGTGTTTATAAATTCAACTTCTGTTCCTAAGTTTAATGCAATAATATCTCCTTTTGTATATATTTCCTTAATAGATGTTTCTACTGTATAATTTTTTGTATTTTTGGTATCTATATCCATAATATTAACTACTGAATTTGCTGAAAATATTCCTGAAGATTCCTCTTGCACGGTTACAAAATTATTGTGCAAATTAATAGATTGTGCTGTTATTTTTTTATTTTTATTTTCAAATAATACTGTTTCTTGACCATTTTCTATAATATTTACTGTATCTGTATACATACAAATAATCTTATTTTTATCTTGGTATTCTATATTAACCATTAATTTATTTTGTTCACTTTTATAATTGTTTTCCTCTGAATTTGTTGGATCTGTTTTGACTTTTTCTATTGAGATGACTCTTACATTAGATTGTACAATGGTTCCCGAAGTATCTACTTCAGCTATTGCTAAATATTTATTATCATTTGAGATAGAGACATCTATTGCCATTGTTGATGATAAATATTTTTTGAATAATGCATTTCCGTCTGGATCAAATAATTGAATCACACTTTTATAACTTGTTTCAGATAAAACAACTGCTACATATCCATTTTTATTAACATATACTTGAGAAATGCTTCCTTCTACTTGGCTTTCCCATGCAATTTGTTTATCTTCTATTAAATAGATTTTTTTTCCGCTTGATTCTCCTATTACTAAAAATCTATTTGCAGAATGGAATAAAGGATTTGTTATTTGTATATCGAGACATTCTTGTTCTACACCTGTTGTATCATAAAAACTAAATTTATTTTTATTTAATATTCCTATATATTTATTAAATGCATATGTATTGGATGTTTGCCCTTCGTCTAATTCAATTGTAGCAACCTTATCTTGTGAAATTTGTTTTCTGAATACTTGTATATCAATCCAATTTCTAAATTCTTTGTTTGTTATATATAGTGCTACTAGAACAATTATCGCAACAATTAGAATAGAAACTACGACTGATATTATTATTTTCTTTGCATTCATCTTTTTCTCTATAGATTCTTCCCAATAATCTTTCATGATTTTTCTCCTTATCTTTTGCTAATGCTATTCTACTATACCAAGTGTAAAAAAGCAAGTTACTGCTTGTTTTTTTATTATGCTTATTTTTTTATCGTAACGATTTTTATAATCTGTATTAGTCCTATATATCCAAATATGGGATATAATAAATTTACTAAATTGGAAAAACCAATTTTTGAGATAATAACTGCACTTATACATATGAAAATGGCATATTGTTTATAATACTTTTTTGTTTTTACCACATTTTCTAAAAAGCTTGTTCCTAAAGACACACTTGTTGTTAATATCGCACTTAAAATAATAAATCCATATATATATTTCCATATTTCAGAAATTTTTGAAGCTATATAGACAGCTGGCATCTCCAAATTTTCAATATTGACATCTATTTTCATCAACATAAAAAATATAATCAAGGATAATAAAATAACAAATATAGTCGTTAATATAGCTATAATGATATTTTCCTTTTTATGATTTATAAGATTTCTTAACGCAATTAATACAGGGATTAGTAATATTGTATTATAACTCCCATACAATATACTGTCTAAAATCCATTTCCAGCTTGTATTTGGTAATATATAATTGGATATTTGAAATATGTGTTTTACTTCTATTACATGTATTCCTATCATGAATAGGCTTCCAATTAATATTGGAACAATAAATTGATTGATTTTTATGAGTCCAGATACATCTTTTAAAAATACAAAATAGCAAATAATTGCTAATATTAAACTTCCAATTAAACTGTTAATTCCAAATTGTTGCTCAAAATATGCTCCAAATCCTGCTATCATTATATAAAATGAAATTAAAATAAATATATTGATAATTGTGTTAATGATATTTAATTGCTTTTCATTTCTTACAAAGATATTTAAAAAATCTTTATAATTTTTTATTTCATTATTTTTACATATGTTGGGCACTTTATATGCGACTATTCCTAATACCAAACTTGATATTATAATTCCTAAAATCCCTTGTATTCCATATTTATAAAAGAAAATATATATTTCTTGCCCTGATGCAAAACCTGCCCCAATTAATGTTCCAATGATAACAAATAAAGCTTTTAAAATTCTTATAACCATAATTTTCTCTCTTATTTTTATAATTTTTTTATGTGATACAGTTTTTCTATACCACATTATGTTTTGCTTTTTGTAAATACCCTTTCTAAAACGCAAAACAATCTCATAATATTTTATGAGATTGTTTCCGCTATTATTCTATTATTGTCAAATGGTTATACTTTATGATTAATTTTAATACCATTATTTTTTTCTTCTTCTCTTTTGCCATACAATTAGTCCAATTAAAATAATCACTACTGGTACTGCAAATATGATGACTCTTACAATTGTATCTTGTTGTTCTGTAGCTGTATATGTTACAGTTCCTGTGCTTTTTCTTGCTGTTATATCTTCTTCTCTGTCAGATAGGTATGCGATAGAATTTAATATCAAATCTTTATTATATGCCAATTGAATTGCTGGATATTGAGAATTTTGTGCTAATTGATAATCTGAAGTAAAATAATTTTCTCCATAAATGATTAATGTTGATGTTTTAGCTTCTTCTCCTGTTTCGTCATTTGCTTCTGTTAGTGTTTTTTCTAATTGTGCACCAACCACAAAAGAACCTGTCTCTTCTCCATCTGAAGCTGTTGTTGAGCTATTATTAAAGTTTGTTCTAAAATATGCATTTTCACTTGTGGTTGCCAAATCAGTTTCTTCAACTTTTAAATCTTCTAATCCATCCTTATTAATATTAATTTTTGTTGCATTTGCAAATATAACACCATCACTATATAAATCTTCTGTTATATCTGAATAGCCTAAATTTGGTATGATTAAATCTGGTGAATCAGATACCATTCTTGATGAGTCTGTTTCTCTAATAATTCCTACTTCAAAAGGATTTACACCATATAAAGCTAAAATTTTATTAGCATTTGGTAAGTCTACTGATGTTGCCATAGCAGCATTTAACCATAATATATTTCCACCCTTATTGATATAATCTGTAATGGCTGTTGTTGCCACATCGTCAAAATCTTTTGATGGAGAAGTTACCACTAATGTATCACAATCGTCTGGAACATTTCCTGTCGATAGAATATTTAATGTATCTACCTCTGTTATTTCATTTGCCAAATAGACATTTAAATAACGCATATCTACATTTAGTGAAAAATCACTATATCCTTCTAAAAAATATACTTTAGGTATATCATCTGTTGTAACAGATAATATGGCACTTGTTAGTTTTTCCTCTGCAATACTAATTGTTTCATATGTTGTACTATCATATGTAACTAAATCATTTGATGTTAATACTTTTGAACGGTCTCCACATTCAACAATAATTCCTGTTGAACCATTTTCTATTCCATATTTTTCTACTAAATCTGGTCTATCTTCTGCAGTAACCGCTTCTGCCACAATTCTTTCATTGGTATTTTTATATTGTTTTGCTAGCCCCAAATCTGCATCATCGTCTGAATATCCTATAAAATAGATATTTACATCTTTATCAATATCTTTAACTTTTTCTTTGCTTTCATCTGTTAAAGTATATAGTTTTTCTTCTGTTAAATCTATTGGTGTTAAATCTAAGCTTTGCATACCAATATTGATTGCTAAAAATACAGCTATAATTAGCAACACTAATATCAATGTTTTGGTTCCATCAATCAACCATTTTTGCTTTATTTTTTGAACAAACTTACTTGTCTCTTTATCCTTTTTTGCTTTTTCCTTAACCTTATTCTCTTTGGAAATTTTTTCTTGTTTTATCTTTTCTTCCTTTTCCTTCAACTTTACTAACCTCCTTACCTTACACTTTTTCTTCTTTGCATTACAATAATTGTCAATAACAAGCACATAATTGTAAATGCAATAAATGTAACTGTATCTGCAATATCAATTTGTCCTGTTGGAAAATTCGTAAATATATTTATCAATGAAAAATTTGTAAATATATCACTAAAGTTTGGTAAAAACCAGGTTAATATAAAAAATCCTATTGTAATAACACCTGCTACTATTTGATTTTCTGTTATACTTGATGCCAGTAAACCAAATGATATATAGCTCATAGCAAGTAATAAAAAACCTAATAATGTAACCAATGCTGTTGTTAAATGTGGTGCACCAAAATAGCTTAATATTCCAAAATACATAAATGTGCAAAGTTCTGTTATCACTACAATAAGTGCGGCAGATATAAATTTTCCTAAAACAATTTTTGTAATACTAATTGGTGATGTTAATAATAATTGCTCCGTTCCTGTTTTTCTCTCTTCTGCTAATGTTCTCATTGTAAGGATAGGCGTAATAAAGGTTAATATCGTTGCTCCTGAATAAAATATGTATTCAAAGTTTGTACTTTGATAGTAAAATACATCTGTATAGAAAAATATACTAAACATAATTAAAAATAATCCTATGAAAACATATCCTACTGGTGAAAAGAAATAGGATTTAAATTCTTTTTTTATGATTGCCCACATTATTTGTTTCCTCCTTCTATTAGTTTCATAAAAGCATCCTCTAATGTTGTATCTGCTTTTTTCATTTCAAATATGGTGATATTCTCTTTCGCAAACTCAGAGAAAATTTTCTTTCTTAAATCAACATTTTTATCTGCTTCAATTAAATATTGTTTTGTCCCATCTTCATTTTCTTGAACCAATTCAATATTTTTTATATCCTCTATCTTGTCTTTTATTTCTGAAACTTTATTTTCTGTGTCTTCAACTGTAACATAGATACAATTATTATTATTCACTTTATTCTCCAAATTTTCTGGCGTATCTGTAGCGATAATTTTACCTTTATTAATAATAATTACCTTATTACAAATTTGGCTAACCTCTGATAAAATATGAGAACTTAAAATGATTGTATGTGTTTTTCCAAGTTCTTTGATTAAATTTCTAATTTCTGTAATCTGTTTTGGATCTAATCCTACTGTTGGTTCATCTAGTATTAAAATTTTAGGTTCTCCTACTAGTGCCCCTGCCATACTAACTCTTTGTTTATATCCTCTAGATAAATTTCTAGTTAATTTATTTTCAACATCTTTTAGTCCTGTTTGTTCAATTACTTTTTCTACTTTCTCTTTTCTTACTTTTCGGTCCACTTGTTTCAATTCTGCCATATATGTCACAAATTCTTTTACTGTTAAATCTGTGTAAAGAGGCACCCCCTCTGGCATATATCCAATTTGTTGTTTTGCTTTTTTAGGCTTTTTTAAGGTATTATATCCTTCTATCGTTACATCTCCAGATGTCTGTTCTATGTAACCAGTTAGAATATTCATTGTTGTACTTTTTCCCGCCCCATTAGGACCTAATAAACCTACAATTTCTCCATCGTTTATAGTAAAGCTTATATCTTCTACGGCTACAGCTTTTCCATACTTTTTTGTAACATTCTTTACCTCTATCACAAAAATTCCTCCTTTGCTTTCATTCATATTATGAACATATTATCATTTATCTTTATTGATGTAAAGAATTTCACAAAAAATTCACATTTCTCTCTAGGGAGACTTGCTTTTGCAAAGTTTTATATTTATACATTTTTTACTGTTTTTTTCATAAAATTCTATCTATTCACATATTAATTAGTTAAGAAATGAGGTCTATTTATGAATGTTATCTATCCATTATTGTTATCGTTTACCATTATATTTTTTGCAGAATTAGGTGATAAGACGCAAATTATGGTTTTGTCTTTTTCCACAAAAAGTAAAATAAAAAATATAATCCTTGGAATTGCTTTAGGAACTTTTCTTAGTCATGGATTGGCTATACTATTAGGTAGTAGATTAGCCTCTATATCGAATGGTAATTTCTCTTACTTTCTAAACCTATCAACCTATATTTCTTTTATTGTATTCGGTTTGATAGGATTTATTTCTATGAGAAAAAAGCCTTACATTTCTGATGATAAACCAAATAATAAAACAGGTCTCATTTCTCAATTAAGTAAAATGAAAATCAATTACATATTTATTATTGCATTTTGTATTTTAATTGGTGAATTGGGTGATAAAACATTTCTTTCTTCTATTGGACTTGGCATTCAATATCCAGAATACAAAGTATCTTTAATTATTGGATCTATTTTAGGAATGATTTGTAGCAATATTCTCGCTATTATTTTTGGTAAACTTTTAAGTATGAAATTTAATCAAAATATAATTGATATTGTTTCTAATAGTTTATTTATTATATTTGGAATTATTGGTTTAATCTTTAATTTTTAATATACTTCATAATTATTGAAGGATTTTTTTCATTTTTTGTCTAAAAATAATTGACATGTGTGTATATTTATGCTATTATATTTATTGTTATTTAGCCATGGGTCAGTAGCTCAGGTGGATAGAGCACAGGCCTTCTAAGATTGTGACTACATTCACAAGTACATTGATATAACTGGATTTTGAGAGTTAGTTCAAAAAACTCTAACAAAATCTCTAACAAATATCCCTTGAGTTTTTAAATGGGTCAGTAGCTCAGTTGGATAGAGCATTGGCCTTCTAAGCCAAGGGTCGGGGGTTCGAATCCCTCCTGGCTCACCATTTTTAAAAAAACTCTAACAAATTTTAGAAAAACTCTAACAAGATTTTTAGATATTTGTTTTAGGTAGGAACATTCATAGTGCTAATATGAATGTTCTTTTTTTTTGACTATAAATCTTTTTCCATTCGTGTTCTTTTTATTTTCAGTAGTTTTATCTTTTTTCTCAAAGATTTCTAAAACTGTACTACCTGTTTCAACTTGTTTCTTATAGTCAGTCCTTGTATATCTATTTGTTGATGTTACACTTTCGTGTCCTAGCCAATCTTGTAAATCTCTAATATCAACACCTTTTAAATGTAATAGTGTTGCAATACTGTGTCTTAGACCATGTGGGGTTATTTTTCTTAATTTATTTCTTTTTATTATTTTAGCAAATCTTTTTGTAAAAAAACCTGGTTGTATTAAATCCCCATTATCTTGAACACATATATAGGCATCGTATTTATGATTATACGAATTACCAAATACTTTTTTATTTTCCTCTATTCTATCTAATTTCTTTAACACTTTTTCTTTAACTATTGGTAATAATGGTAAAACTCTATAACCTTTTTTAGATTTTGTTTTATCCCTAAAATACACTTTTTCTTTATGTTTCTTTCCATCATTTTGTATTGCTACATGATTTATAATAAAACAATTATTTTCAAAATCAAACACTTCTTTTCTTAAACCAATAATTTCGCTCCTTCTTAGTCCATAATATCCACCAAATAGAGTTGGTAATTCAATAACATCATCTTTTAAAATATCAAATAACTCATTGATTTCTGCCTCTGTATATGTAGGAACTTCAACAACTTCGACAACAATAGGATTTATCATATCTGTTGGATTATATCTTACTAACTTTTTCTTTAATAAAACTTTAAATGCTGCACTTATATTATCATTATAATGTTCGATTGAAGAATTTTTTAGCCCTTGTTCTCTTAAATACTCATAAAAATCATCTAAATCATCTGCTGTTAATTCTTTTACTTTTCTTCTATTCTTTTTTTGTGTAAAATAGTCTTTCATCCTTTTAGTAACATTTCTTTCATATCCATTAAAAGTATCTTGTTCAACAGATTTTTTAATGATTTTATATAACCAATATTCCATATATTCATAGAAATCCCAGTCTGCCTTTGTAGTTTTTTGTGGGTTATAATTAGTAGTATTTAGTTCTGCTAAAGTTTGAAAATTGCTAATACTTATTTCTTTTTCTTCATTATTAGATTTGCTATCTTTTATTGTTTCTTTAAATATATCCGCAATTTCCTCTGCTTCCTTTTTTGCTTGTCTAATGTTCCCTCTTTCTTTTTTCAACCCTGTTGATGCCCATAGACTGTCCCATACACCATCTTTTTGATATTTTATTACACACTGATATATGTTATCCTTTTCTTGCAAACTATAAGTAATATCTTCTGAAATTGTGTACTTTTGTAAAAGTTTATTTATCCTTGTTATTAGTTTTTTATTTCTTGCTTCCTTTAACATGTTACTCCTTTCATCAAAAAGCAAGTTGAATTTATCTAATCACTATTTTGTAATTATAACATAAACCCAACTTACCCAACAATGTTGAAGTCAATTTTTTATTAGATACTCAATTACACTTATCTTAGGAATATAATATTCTTTGCCTATTCTTTTTGAATATATTTCTTTATCTTTTAGTAGTTTATATAACTTATTTTTCCCTATTTTAGGTAACATTTCTTTTAGTGTTTTTACTTTTACAACATCAGGATATTCTTTAAACAAAATATTATAATATTCAAATATATTATTTTTTTCAAGTATTTGCATTGTTATCACTTCCAGTTTTTATTGCATCTAATTTCTTTTCTGCAAATACCTTGCTTTCTGCAATATTTAAAACAATGTCTTTTGGATATAGTTTAAATGCTTGTTTCATCTCAATAGCAAAATTTCGTAAATTGATTTCTTGTTTGTATGTAGAGTGTAACATAGATTCTAGTGCTATTTGTCCATAAGCAACAGCCTCTTTTTTATTCATTACAAGCACCTCCAACATATGATCTAAAAAGTTCTATCATATTGTCCCATTTAATCAGAGGATTATTTGCAAGTTCAACCTCACATCTTTCTATGTACTTAAAGGTCTTTTTACTTCTAATAGATATTACTAATTTTTTTCTTTTGTCAGCAGTATATTCAATATCTGCATATACTACATTCTGCTTTTTATCTAACTCATCGGCCAATTTAAAAATCTCTAATAATTTTTGCTCCATAATTTTTACCTTTTACAAGTAAAACTTGCTACCTTTCTTTTATATATTTTGGTATATCTGATGCTCGACCAAGTTTTTCATCAAACTCATACCTTTTCTTTAAAGGGTTATATTTATAGGCACTACTATTCCATTTACGATATGTTTCATTAGTTATATGTCTTGATTTAGATAATTCTCTTGTTGCTTGATAATGTTGTGCTTGAACAAAAGAATAATTATCATCAATTCGTTTTTGCTCTCTTTTATTTTTCATAAAATTATTTTTATCTTGTTTTCTCTTTTCTTTTGATTTCTCTTTTCTATATTGTTTTTCCTTTACATATCTTTCATCAGTCTTTATTATTTTAGTTATATATGCAGAACTTGTACCAATAGAATCCGCAATTTCTTTTACTGATAAATGATTGATAAAAAACATTTCAATAATTTTATCTTTTTTGTTTTCCATTTTCTTCACCTGTGTTGGTTAATTTTTTGACCACAGAATTTTCGTATAGAAATACTATTAGAGAAAATTACTTAATCTCTAATTCTTTCATCTTATTTTTAAATGCTTTTTGTCTTTTCTTCTTTTCTTGCAATTCTTTATGTAGTCGATATTTTAATTTTATTTTTGGAACTAAAATTTCAAATATAAATAATATAACTACAAAAGAAATTCCCAGTAATACAAATCTTAAAAACATTTTTTGCTCTCCTTTCACTTTAAATTGCTCAAAAGCAGATAAGAGCATGTCCTATCTGCTTTTGATAAAATATAGTGTGTCCTTTAAAATTTGCCCTTCACTTATATAACTTTACTTATCTTCAAAAAATTCTACCGTGATTTTTAAATTTTTTTAAAATTTTTTAAAATCATAATTTTTTATTGCTTCAATTAGTTTTAAAATTATGTATTGGTATCTATCTTCGTCTTCATAAGAAAGCCTTTTTATAAACTTCTTTTTTCTGTTTATAATCTCTAACATTGCAACTTCATCTCCTGCTTGTGCCAATTTTCCTAATTCATAAATTGATACATTTTTATTCATATTAGTTATCTCCCTTCATATATTTTCTTAATTTATTTATTGCCCTTACTTTTATTCTGCTAACAGATTTACTACATATTTCTAATATTTTACTTGCTTCATCTTGTGAAAGTTCTTTGTTATAAAGCAAAAAAATAACTGTCTGTTCAATATCAGACAGTTTGCTCAAAGCAGTATTTAATTCAAGGCAGTTTTCAACAAAGTCAAAATTATTTGTTGCTGAATTAGCAACAGAATTCAAGACAGATGTATGAGAATTGTCATCTACAAGCATTTGTTCCTTGTTTGAAATATTTACTTCTTTTTTAAAATATCTTTTGGAAGATAGAATAATTGTCTTATTTAAAAAGTTATTAAATCTTTTTTCTTTTTCATCTTGTGTAAGGTTAGAATCATTTTTATACACACTCATTTTGTGTTCCTCCTAAATTTTAAAATTTAGGTTCACATTCCTATCTAAGAGGAACACTAAATTTGAAGTATAAAAATAAAACCTCCTTTCCTTCATATTTTACATATAAAAAAACAAGTCTATATTCCTATTCAGTTATTATTTTAAATATCATTCGTACCTTTTTAGTTTTAACTCTTTGGCATCTTCAAAATAATATTCTTCCTAAATAGGTCTATAAACCTGGAAGAATTATATAAAATAAAAGGTGCGAAATTTGTCGAAAACTGGTGCTGTATGTCGTACAAATTCACCTTTTAAAAATTGCAAAAAATGTCAAACTGTGTATTTTACTGACTTTTAATGTCTAAAATATTCCTATTAAAGTGTTTATTTTGGCATTACTAGGGTATGTAATATTCTTAAAAAGCAATATAGAATAGTAGCAATAGGAACGGGAGGATGTAAAATGATATTAGATAATATAGAAATAGGTACTAGAATAAGAAAAATAAGAGAAGAAAAATATAAAGAAACAAGACAATTATTTGCAGAACGTTGTGGCCTTTCTGAAAATCATTTAGGTAAATTGGAACGTGGTGCTTTGCAAATTAGTATAAGTGCATTGAATAAGATATGCTCTGCAACAGGTACAACAACAGATTATGTCCTATATGGCAATAGTGAAACAAATAATTTAAAAATAAGAAAATCAATAGATAACTTTTTAAATAGATGTACGAAAAAACAGTTGAAATTAGTTTTTCAATTTATTTCTACTCTTGAAAGTTACTATGAAGATGACTAGCAGAAAGTTTTTTATCTGCTAGTTTTTTTGTTGAAAAAAAGTTTTGACTATGATATATTTTGTGTATAAATACTATAAATAGGCAAAAATTTGAACTTTAAATTATTTAAAATATAAAATTAATTTTTATAAATTTATAACATTTTGAAACTTTTTTATTTTTTTTATCATCTATATAAGTGAAGGAGATTAAATATGAATAAAAAATCCGTATTAAAATATTTTAGTGAAATATATGATAAAACTTATGCTAATACTTTGAGATATGTGATACTACATTGTAATAATATAGATGATGTTAAAGATATAATTCAAGATACATATTTAAATTTTTATAAATATTTGCTAAAAAATAAACACAAAATAGAAAGTATAGAAAATATAGATAATTATATTATAGGAATTTCAAAAAATACTTTAAAAAATTATTATTATTCTAGAAGTAAGTCCCAAAACATTCTATCTTTTCAACAGGATAAAAATATAGAAATGATAATTGATATAGATAGCAATTTAGAATTAGACTTTGTTACAAATGAGAATGTTAAAACTATTTGGAAATACATATATAGTAAAGGTACTACAATAACTAAAATATTCTATGCTTATTATCATTTAGGAATGAAAATAAATGAAATTTCAAAAGAACTGCAAATAAATGAATCCACAGTAAAAAATTATATTTATAGAACAATAAAGGAATTAAAAAAAATTTTTAAGGAGGATTACAAAAAATGATTAAAAATAAAATATTAAATGAATATTTAGATAAGCAATGTGATAAAGATGAAATTTATAATAATATATACCACTCAATAAAAATAAAATCTAAGAAAAAAACTTTAAATATATTATCAACTTTATTTGTAATAATTATAATAGGGATTTCAGGTGGAATAATATATGCTAAAAGAAATTGGGATAAAGAATATAGTAAATATTTGAATAGGAATATTGAAACATCTAAATCAAGTGCTAATTGGGATTTAATAAATGACAATACAGAAAATTTAGAAATGGACTATATATATCAAGATGGAATTGGTGTAAAAATTGATTCGCTATTAATTACAGATTATACTTGCCAAATAGATATTAATTTTAAATTGTCAGATAATTATATAAATCATAAAGCATTTGAATTTGGATTTGCAATATATGATGAACAAAATAATATATATAATGTATCAGAAAGACTTAAATTAGGAGCAGGCAAATTATTAGACTATGAAAAGAAATTATGCCAGGAATTAGGATTAAAATATAATCCACGTGAATATAATATGCCAAAACAATTAGCAACAGGCGTATCTCAAAATCCAATTTCTATAACAGACGACTGTACTATTATAAGATTAGAACTAAGTGCAAAAAATCAATTGCCAAGAAGTAAAAATTTATATATTAGAATTTTTGATGTAGGATATGCTTTAGCAGATTTCAGAGATATCGACGGTGTTGAATTTAAAATTGAAAATGCGGAAGATTTTCCTTTATCAGATGCTGAATGGCAATTTGAGATAGAAATACCTGAAAAATTTTATGATAATAATTATACCGAACTTATGCTCAAAAATGATTTAGAAAACTTTGAAATAGATAATGCAATATTATCAAAAACTAATTTAGCAATAATTGTAAATACAAATTATTCTTTGCAAAGTCTTATATCTGGAATAACTGTATCTGATGAAATGGAAAACATTTATAATATATATAAAACTGTTGATGATAAAAAATATAAATTTATATTTAATATTGACAATGCATTAGATAAACAATTATATTTAAATTTAAATCTTCCTGAATATAACATTAATAAAAAAATACCATTTATAAAAAAATAATTTTTTATAAAAACGAAAAACCATGTATTTCATGGTTTTTCTCTATATATAAATAAAAATTTTACTTTTAGATTTAATTTTAAATTGCATAATTATAATACAATGTAGGCATCAGTATGATGCCTACATGTATAGGGGTTAGAAAAATTATTAACTATTTAATCAGTTACTAAATGGTGTAATAAACTGGTTTAATACCATAATCCAGTTACTGTTACCCGATTATTGGTACCATTATAGGCTACCATTCGCCAGTCACCTGAAGATGGAAGTGTAAAAGTCTTAGAATAGCTAGGATTGCTACTACTAAGGGAAAAACTTGTGGCTGTCTGTCCGTTAGGTTTATACAGTACAACACTTACGCTTCCACTTGTAGAACCATATGTGGTCAAGTGACATTCGAACCTTTTAGTAAGTCCAATATAGTGATCTAAATATCCTGTATCGGATTTACTTGCCCCACTGGCAATATTGTCAAGTATGATGGCCTGTGTATCATTCAACGGAACAACGTCTGCTGTATCCATAGAACTTGTTTCATTCACAGGCTCCGCCACTGTTGGTTCAGCAGCAAATAAAGAAGATACTTTAAATGAAAGGTTTTTTTATTACGATTTATACCGTCTTATTAATGGTAAAACGGATATTTTATATATTTATTCTAAAACTATCGCTAATTATTTTGACAAAGAAGAATCAAAGGGAAGCTATTTAATTGCAGAAGAATATATACGTAAAATTATAGCTAAGGAAAGAGATGAAAATGGATATATTACTTTACCAGAAGGAATTGCATCAGAACAAATAAAATTTTTAGAAATGTTCCCTGATATTTATGAAGCTGAAAATAATAGAATCAAAGTCAAAAATTATAATTTAACTCATGATGAAAAATGTGCTATACTAGCTTGTCATTCTGGTAACAAATCACTAAATAACTATGCAACTGAAAATATACTTCATGCAAGATGGACTATACGTATAGGTGCTTTTTTACATGGAACTGATCCAGTTCTTATAATAAATTTACCAGATGGAGAAACCATGGAAGTTTCAAGGGAAGTAGCAGGAAAAGCATTTTCTCATTTAGTAAAAGCTGATGCTGGTATAGGTGAAGAAAGTACTCCAAAAGATAATCCATATTTTTCTTTGGTTGAAAATACTCTAATTAAAATTTACGGAGATATTTAAAATATAAATTATAGGAGAAAGACCAAGATTTTCAATATTTTCTTGGTCTTTCTTTTATAGCCTTTTTATGATAATATATATTATAATGCACTGAGTTTTGGAAGGAGATTCTTATGAAAGAAAAAATAAAAGCTATAAGTATAGCTATAATAATTACAAGTATTTTCTTAGGTATTGGCTATTTTATAAATCATGTTTTTAACTATTTTTTGAAAGCAGAAAGACCTAATGAATTATGTGAAAAAATGCAGGAAATCAGTGATAATCAAACTCTCGTGGGTTTATCAAAAAAAGAAGTTGAAGAAACATTAGGAAAGCCAGTAGAAAGCTATAATGATGATGATGGAAATATTTATATTTATTATGGTGGAAAGATGGATACAGGCTTGTTTTGGGGTAATAAAACTATTTTCTTTGATTATCAATATTCGTGTGAATTTAGAATATTTTTCAATGAAAATGATATAGTAAAATCGACTGCCATAGAATTAATTCCTTAAAAAATTATCATAAAATATTAATGATTGAAGAATAAATATTTAATACTATTTATATATAAAAAATATATATTAAAAATATATTTACATTTATTGTAATTTATGGTACAATTTAACGCAAATCTTCAATGAATCATTTTGAGGATTATTAAATAGGTTTGTTCCTATTTGATAATAGAGAAAACCCCTATAAGTCATAGTTGATAAGGAAAGGAAAAGAGTATTATGAGAAAAACAAAAATCACATCGAAACTTATGGCCTTATTATTAACCTTGACTGTAAAATTCAACATGAATTTGATAAAAAAATGCAAAGTTAAATTGATTAAAAAATACAACATGGAAATTCAAATTTTTAAACTCATTCTGTAATTTTAGTAAAATAATTAACATCAGTCAATGCTAAAATGAATTGATAAATCAAGCATTGACAAATGTCAATTATTTTACAGATCATTCATTAAGAGCTTCATATACTGTTTTAAAAGTTGATAGTATTTTATCAATTCTATTTTGAATTTTTTTATCAATTTTATTTTACAATTTACACCTTGACATTATCTATGGCACTTGCAACCAGTGTATATGCGGCAGAAAATGACAATAACAAAACAACAGAAACTGCTGAAACGACATCAGCCGTACAGCCGAGAGGCATGGTTGTTGCAGGCGGCTCAACGAATTTATCCAATGGAACTGGAACAATATATCTGACACTTGATGAAGATGTCTATGGAGCAGAATTTATGTTCTCTGTAATGGGCAACCCAAGTGGACAGTATCATTGTAATGTTGTTCGGGTAGAAAACAACTACAACTATTCTATTGGAGATGTAAGCGGAAATGGATATGGAACAACAAAATGGTGGGCTTGGTTACAAAAAGGCACATACAAGTTCTATATTTATACGACAAATCAAAACTATGGAGCTGCATCAGCAGTAGCCCAAATTTTTGACTAACTTACAAGCTTACGAATTCAAAATTTTATAGTAACTGATTAATATGTTAAACTGTGACGAATAGGGACGAAAAGGGAATTGCTATGCAATTCCCTTTACTCTTTATAAGTATATTCTTGAATATTTGGTTTTTTTACATCTTCATCTGTTACTTCATCAAATGTATAGTAAATCTTCCTAATGTCATTATCATAATTACTATATAATATTAGACCTGTTTCTTTATCTATAAACTCTTCATAATCGAATTGTTTTATATAATAACAGTTTATTCCATTATATTCTTTACTTCCAATATAAAGTGTAGGATTAATAGCCATCAAAATTCTAGTTCCTATATTTTCTGTAAAAGTTATTCCTATTGGTAGTCTTTCTATCATACCACCATTACTGTTAGAATATGTCTTTTCATTTGAATTATAAAAAATTAAATCCTCATTTGTATCTAAATTTTTCCAAAAAATCATATCTGAGTTATTATCAAGGTATTTAATATTTAATTTCATAATTGAGTCTTTTCTCCAATATTCCGTAATAGCATTATTACCTTCTAAATAATAATGACAATTATTTTGAGATTCATAAAATTCATTATTTTCTTGTATTTTTGATAATATAAAGAATCTGCTAATTGCAAGAACACCCAATATGATTAATAATATAAATATTATTGTTATAATTATATGTAAAAGTTTATGTTTCATAATTTCCTCCTTTTATTTTTTTTATTATAACATAAAATAAAAAAATAACAATATAAAACTTAGTATTTAATATTAAATTTCCTTATTAGTATTTTCTATATAATTTTGAATTATAGATATAGATTTTTTATGAATAACTTGAATGTTTTTTATATCAATATCTTTTGAAATACCACCTAACAAATATATTTTACTTATATCAGTTACACCAAAATATGAGATAAAAGCAACTGTGAATACTGTATCAATATAATTTGTATCACAGTCACCGTTATACTCTCCCCTTATTTGATTACATATATCTTGAAAAACCTGTTTACCATGTTTTTTAAAAAATAGTTTACTAAAATCAAGACCTAGACTTTCCATACAACCACACCCTATATATCAAACTATTACTGTACCATCATTTGTAATAATATTATTACAACTTATTTGACAAAGTCAATAAATCTTCATCTTCTGTATGTAAATATACTCTTGTAGTATTTAAACTGCTATGCCCTGCTTGATTAGCAACTTGTTCTATTGTATAACCAGCATTATGCAGAGCATTTGAACAAAAGTAATCTCGTAATATATGGGGATATAATTTACCATCTATTTTGCAAATCTCTTTATATTTATTTAATTGTCTATTACAAAAGTTCCTATTTAACGGTTTTAATGTATTTTTATTTTTCTGCCCTATAAATAGATATGGATTTTTGATATTCATTTCCCTTCTTTCTTTAAGATAATCATACAAAGCCCCATACATTAAATCATTTATTACTACTTGCCTAAATTTATTTCCCTTCCCTATTACATTTATAAATCTATCTTCTAATCGAATATCTGTTACTTTGAGTTTTGTTAGTTCACTTTCTCTAAAACCTCCATATGTAAATAAAACTATAAAACAGAAATCTCTTTTTGGATTTTTTTCATCTTTACTTGTAAAATGTTTTAATCTATTTATATCTTTTTCACTTGGTAATTTCTTTTTTACCATAGGTTTTTGAATTTTAATAAAATCTTTTTCTTTAATTACAATATCTTCTTGTATATTTTGCTCTATTAAAAATTGATTATACTTTTTTAAAGATGATAATTTTCTATTTATTGTATCTGCTACCATATTTTTGTTTAATAAATAAGTTTTATACATTGATATATCTGAATGGGTAAGTGTTTCTAATTCTTCACCATAAGAATCTTCATAGTATTTTTGAAATAATTTTACATCTCTTACATAAGATTCATAAGTATTTTGTGCCATACCTTCATTTTTCATATATTCAATAAATTTGTCAAGCATTAAAAATCCCCCTTTCAATTATGTTACATTTTCTTATTACTATTTTACTCAATTATGTTACATTTTTCGCGTGAAATTTGTCGAATTTATCTAAAAAATGTATCATAAGTGTAGTTATGTTACATTTTTTTAGTTTTTATTTATTGCCCTATATATAATATATAGGACAGTTACAAATTACATAGTTAGTGCAAATAGTAAAATTTGGATACCATCTGCTATTCCGTTTTTGTAAAATAATTGGTTTTCACGATGAAGATATGTGAATAAAAGATTAGAATATTCTCTTAAATGCTCTTTTGCCCTATCTCGTGTTTGAGGTGGTATTTCTTCACTTATGAATTTATCCATTTTATCGTTCATTTCTCCTAGTTCTTCATCCAATCTTTTTAATTCCTTATCTTCTAAATTAAATAAGTCATCATCTTCCTTTTTGTCGAATAAATTGTCAAGCACATCATCTTTTTCTTCCATTTCTTCACCTCTCAAATAAATTGTATAAAATTTTTTAAAATATGGGAACGTTCAAGTAAAGAAAATTTTTTATGACATAAAAAACACTTTAAATTACTGAAATATAAAGAAAAAATCTTTTTATAAACTCATTATTGAAAATTGATAATAAACAAAGTACAATATAAATGTGTATAAAAGATTATGTTATAGATTTTTTCTATAACTACCTATAAAGATGTTATCTTTATAGCATAACTACTAAAATAAAGTTAGTAGTAATATTTCTGTATTTTTATATACAGCATAAAAGTTGGGTTAAAACATATACAAATATATAGATTATTTGTTGTGTCTAAAATAATAAGAAAGTATAAAGTTAGATGTCCCCCACATTTGACATGTACTTTCTATTTTTTTGCCCAAATAAAAAGGAAAGGAGGATTTAAAAAAATCTTTTTACACAGGAAAGCAAATAAAATGGAAGGAGATTTTTGTTATGGAAAGTGGTTTTGATTTTTACTTGTATGAAACATTATTTAAAAATTGCTTTATTCAATGTTCATCATACACAAATGGAAAACTACAACTAAGTCTATATGGTCTTGATCCTAATGTTAATCAAATATCACACTTTGCAGATATTACATTAGAGCAAGATACAGTTAGACTAAAAGAATATGAGATTGTTGTAGACAATCGATTTAAACCTACATTTATACCACAACTTAAAGATTTAGGTATATTAAAGGAACAAACAGGTATGTGCATTGTAAATGATGCCTTCTACCCTATTTATTCTATTGATTTATCTAAAATTAAAGAAAATTGCTATTACTTAGAAGAATTAATTGCAGCATAATTTAAACGAAAGGAAGGAATTGAAAAATGGAACAAAAAAGAATTTTATTACCACTTGCAGGAAAAATTCAACATGGAAAACAAGAACAAAGCCAAAAAGGAAGGAAAATCATTGAACTAGGATATTTTATAGCAAAAGCAGAAAATGAGACATTAACATTTTTAGAAAATCGTTTTAATGAAAAATATCCTCAAAAGCAACTAATTCATATAAGATTTTTTGATGAGAACCCTTATACAGTTAGAAGAATTAGGTATAACCAAAGTGGAGCAGTTTGTTATTGTCCTTATGAAGAAACACAAGGAAAACAGAAAGTATCAGGTGTATGGAAAACTATAAACTGTACCGAAGATTGCAAATATAGAATTACAGAAGAAGGAAAAAACAAACCAGCCTGTCTTTTTGAAGGAAATTTAAGATTTTTATTACCCGAAATTAGTCAGGACAGAATTTGGAGAATGCAAATTAAAGGTTATCAATCAATATTTGCATTATATGAATATCTTAGTTTTCAAAAATATTTAGGAAAATCACTAATTGGTGATTATTATTTATTCCTTAAAAAGAAAAAGCAAACAAGTAAAGATGGCAAATCTTATGAGAATTATATTCTTGATATTATTAGGAAAGAAGATTTTATTTCAAACAATGACAGTTTAAATAATGCAGAACAATCCACAATTCAAGCACAAAATGTTGATAACTCTATTGAAATTCCATCAAAAATTGAAATCAAAAATAATTCAAATAGTAAAGAGCCTATAACAGAAGTTAAAAACAAAGTACAGACAAAAGCCAAAACAACAAAAACAAAAAAGACAGAAAGCAAAACTATCTCTAAAAAGGAAAATGAAACAACAGTAGTAGAAAGTAATGTAACTAATTTAGAAAATACTAAAAATTCAAATCCTGATGACAAATTTAAAAACTATTATCTACTTTTGGATATGCAATCAAAAACTTTAATGAATGCAGGAAAACCAACTGATTATATGGTAGCAAATTTTGTAGACCAATATGACAATATTAAAGAAGTTATTATTGCACCACAATTTATTGATGAAATATCAAATTGTGGAACTGGTACAAATGTCATCCTAGATTTATCAACAGCAGGAGATAAAACTTTTACTAAGGATATTAAATTTGTTAAAAAAATGCCAAAAGATGTAGCAGCATAATGTCAGGAATATACACTACTACACCACATTGAAAGAGTTATATAAATAACTCATATACATTATA
>ERZ1643251.1227-NODE-1227-length-30157-cov-5.236828_pt1 | contig 30157 bp, 28 predicted proteins | sample MGYA00579261_ERZ1643251 | MGnify/ENA primary metagenome ERZ1643251 (study PRJEB29033, sample SAMEA4952267) | chicken gut metagenome | biome: Broiler Chicken; feature: Gastrointestinal Tract; material: Caecum | place: Ireland | collected 2018 | study: Broiler... | reverse complement strand
GGTTTAGTCGGAACTGCAACACCGCGCTTTTTGTAAACGCTGGCTACGTTGTCTGCGAAATTATCAGACCAAATAACATTGTGCTTGGTCCACAAGTCATAGTCTATTGCGTTCATTTCTGCAAGGCTATTGATAATGCCTAAAACTGTTTCTTGAGAGGTTTTACACAGTGCAACAAAATGTTTCCATCTTTGCCTATCATTCGTATCAAAATACAGCTTTTCCTGTGTTCCCAGATATTCAAGCAGTTTATACCAAACAGCGTAGCCGTCGTTTCCAAAGTCTTCTTGGATAGTAAAGATTGTTGAAGAATGCGTCATCGAGTTGGTAAAGTGCGGAAAGTAGTCTACTCCCTTCTTTACGTTTCTTCCTGCCCCTCTCTTTGCGTCTTCATTCATCTTTATACCTCGCTTTAATCTACGCTTTCCTCGTCTATTATGTGGTCTCTCATTTGCTTTTCGTCTTCAAGACCTTCGAGGACCGTGAGATAATCTTTTACGGTCATTTTTGCCGTAGATTCTATGCCGAGGCCGTCCATAATCTGCCTTATGATGTCGTTTCCATCTTCCTGAAACAGTTCACTTCCCTTTCTGAACAATGCTTTACGTTCTTCTTGGGTTATAACTCTATCTTCGTCAGAACCTTCTTCTGCAAGAGTCGTTCCCTGCTCCGTAATGTCGTTTCCGTCCTCGTCAAGCAATCTTCCGTCTTCGCTTACGATGATTTCTTTCTGTGCGGGTGGTATTTCAGGCGGTATTGCTCCTGCGGCAATCATTTCATCTTCTGAATACAATCCGCAATAATCTTGGGGGAATGCATCCCTTACGCATTGACTTACTGCAACTTTGTTTATCATTGTGGCAGGCTTTGACTTCCAATTCGCCATTCCTTTGTTGTACTCTTGGAGTGCAACTTCCTTATACGCCTCGCGTTGCGTGCCGCCTTTCATATAGAAAACTCTGCACCACCCGCCGATAAGTATCTCATTGGGATATAAGCAACATCCTTTTTTCTGTATGATTTGGCTTCCGCGAGAAACGATTATTCCGTCTTCCTTGCTCATATAATTCGGGTTGAGGTAAGCACGCGACAAGTACTTATCTTTGCCGACAACAAGCTGTGCAGGCTCCTCTTTGCTGTACTTTATGAGGTACACTTCGCCGTTTGCCAACGGATTAAGATTTTGTGCCCGGCATGTATTCAGGAAAAACAATACTTCCTGTGCCGTAACCATTTCAGACTTGCCGCGTACAAGATATTTCTTTACGAAATCCCCGTCTATTTCAATTTTTCTTCCCTGCAACTCAAACGTAACATTTAACGCGGCGTTGGAATTATTCACTACTGCAACATTTTTTTCTTCCATCTGATTAACTCCTTATGCTGAATTTCGTCGTTTCCTTGTATTCAATTCCGGGAATTTTTATTTTGCCTTTGTTTGCTTTTATGAGTTTGAGGACTGCGCTTTCGTCCACAGGTCTTATACATACGCCGTTAAATTCTACGGGAACCGCCGTTTCGTCTACCGCTGTGATTTCCCAATCCTTGGTTTGACTTACGCCGCTTACCTGCGTTTTTTCTACGGGTATAACAATCTGACCGCTCTGTCTTTCAAGCATTGCAGCAGAATTGAACTTCTGCTCCGCCGCGACCGTATTTCCTGTCTTTTCAAGTTCTATCGACTCCTGTAAAAGCCTGTCTGCCTGTTCCTGCGCAGCTTTTCTCGCTGCCTCCTCTGCATCTCTGCGTTCTCTTTCCTTTTCTTCTGTCCATACCGCCATTGCCGACTTGATTTCTTTCTCTGCCGAAACGAGCGGCGCAAGCATTTCCTTTTCTCTTGAACAGATTTGCTGATGGGCTGCGTATGCCGACTTCTTCAAAGGTTCAAAGAATGTTTTTACCGTGTTCGCCTTCTTCTTGATTTCTTTTACGAACTCTGCGGCGTTCTTGAAGTCATCTTCTGTTTTTACAACGATACCGCTTGCCTTTTTTCCGAATTCGGTAACCGATACCTGCAATTCCTGTTCTCCGTCGACGCCTTCCTGTTCTGTTGCTGGCAATTCTGCCAAAACCACTTCTTGGTCTGTTGTCTGCAACTGTTCCATAGTGTCCTCCTATTTTTTATTTTTTTTCATATAGTTATACAGCGTAAGCAATGCGCTGAAAACTTCCAAACTTTCACTATCGTGTTCATCGTCGTACTCATCGTCCAACGTGAATTTTCCTGTTTTGGTGAGATGCAGAATACCTTTCCTGTGGATAGTGATACCCTGACTCTCTATTCCTTGCTTATATCCCTCAAGCTGGATTCTGGTGAGAAACTTGTGTATCCCGGCTGTCGCTTTATAGTCGATAAGCCACACTTCGTTATCGTTTCCGTTTAGAGTGCATATCAAATCTGCGGTTCCGGCATAGTACAAATACTTGTGGTAAAATCTCACTTCGGTAGCCAAAGGCTTGGGCTTATACATTTCTACGAATTTTAGGAAAGCGTCCATATAGGCCTTATATTCGTGAGGTATATCAACGACGTTGAATAGCCAATAATTCTCTATGCTGTTATGTATTGTCGTTCCTCTTGTTGCAGCATTTTTCAGGAATTCGTAATCTGTATCGCCGTAGTAATTATCCGTTAACGGTTTCATTAACTGTGTTACGGAAGGAAGTGTTACTCCGTGCAATTTATATACGTGCAATCCGTCATCAAATGTAAGGTCTTTACATATTTCAACATTCATTTTCATTAGCCTCTTTCCTATTCGTTGTAAAAATCCCGATGGGTATTTTCTGCGATTTTTCGAGGGCTATAGCAAGTTCCTGAACTGAACTAATGCCGTATTCTTCTTTAAGGCACTTCTTGATTTTTTCAAGCATTTCTACCACTTACTGTCAGCCTCCCTTTTATCGCATAAAAGCGTCAATTCGGATATTTTTTCTTGCAACTTATCAAAATAAAGCCTGATTTCTTGCAATTCTTTTAACTCGTCTAAATCTTCTCTTTCATTCAACGAAACATCAATGAGCGTTTTCTTTATATCTTCAAGCTTTCTTAAATCAAGCTGCCCCAGCAACCCCAAAGTAACACGTTCAATGGTCTTAACTTCTGTGGAAACAGCAAGCAATTTTCCTATCGGACATTCGTGCTTGCAATATAAAGTCTTTAATTGCGGAGCGTGATAAACTTCCGCCATTATTGCTACCTTATCTACCGGAACAACTTTCGTTTGACCTAATTCATAGTCCGCAAGCGATGAGGAAGAAACTCCTATCAGATCGGCGGCACTCTCACGGCTACATAGCCTCTCGTCGTATTTTGCCGCCTGTTTTCTGGCGAGAAAGTACACGTTCGTGTTGGCTTTTGTAGAGTCGTTTCCCATTGTGGTAGCCCTCATTCGGTGCTATAATATTGACAAACAGGAAGATTATGCACCGTTATTACTGATTGGTAATTTCGAGTCAAAAAAAATATCGTTAATCTGCCTGAACGTAAGCCCAAGCACATTAGCGATAATTACAATTTCATCAGGAGTAAAGCAATTCTGCCCTCTTTCCTTCTTTGAATAACAGTCGGTGGTCTTTTCTATGGCAGCAGCAATATCAGATTGTGTCATTTGCTTTGCTATTCTTGCTGACCTTAACAGACTTGAGTTCATTGCTTTATTCCCTTTATTTTATCTTTTCTTTATTCTATCTTACCGAACGGTAATTGTCAAGCAAATTTTATAAATAAATTATAAATATTATAATTTTTATATACAATCGGTATATTTTATGCTAAAATTCTTACCGATAGTAAATTCGTTTATCAAGGAGTATTCAATGGAAAAAAACGATATTTTTCCCGTAAGACTTGCTGACGCAATTAACATGCGCGGCGTTACTCAAAAGTGGCTTGCTGAACACGCATATACCACAGAAGCAACTATTTCCCGATATATCAAATCTGTTAACAGTCCTGCTATTCTCACAATACTTGCCGATATTGCATCTGCCCTGAATGTGTCTTCCGATTATCTTCTCGGACTTACAAACATTCCCAATGCGAAGGAAACTATACCCGAAGAATTCAGAATTCTTGCTTCTTGCGTAAACAGGGCAAGCGAAGACGACAAACGTGTTTTATGGACGTTGATGTCAAAGTATTTAACGTCAGAAGAACGCAAGACCTTGGGTATATAGGAGCAATACGATGAAGACTTATGAAGGTCACGATTTATTTCATTACGAGGACTTCCCATTCGATTACAGCATATCTGACTGCTTACATTATGCGTTTGGCGATTTATTAAGCAATACAACACGCGGGGCTGTTGCAGAGTTCATTGTTGCAAAGGCGTTAGACCTTAATACTGATTTTCCTCGCAGAGATTGGGAAAGCTATGACCTACTTTATAACGGCAAACGCATAGAGGTTAAAGCGTCATCTTATTTGCAAAGCTGGAATATCGACAACGATCGCATATCAAAAATTTCTTTCTCCATACGCCGCGCAGGAGAGTATAACGCAGAGTCTGGCAAGTATTCTGAAAAACAGCATAATTCAGATATTTACATATTCTGCGTTTTGACAGAGAGCGATTGGGTAAAACTTGATGTATCAGATTTATCTCAATGGAGATTTTACGCCGTTCCGACCCGGCTTATAGATTCTGTGTGCGGCAATCAATCTTCAATATCTCTGTCATCACTCCTAAAAAACTTTTCTCCCGTTGAGTTAACCTATTACAGCCTTAAATCTGCTGTCGATAATCTATAAAAACAACTTTATGAAAAATGCAAAAAAATAAGAGTACCACTACAAAAATTGAAAAACAAAAGGCTGCCCTTTATGTCAGAGTATCTACCCATTGGCAGATTGACAAGGACAGCCTTCCCCTTCAAAAGGACGACCTGATAAATTATTCCAAATACGCACTTAACATTTCAGAGTATGAAATATTCGAAGATGCTGGTTATTCTGCAAAGAATACAGATCGCCCGGCTTATCAGCAAATGATGAGCAGACTTCGTACAGGTGAGTTTTCGCATCTTGTCGTCTGGAAGATAGACCGCATATCCCGAAATCTTCTTGACTTCGCAACTATGTACGACGAACTTAAACGCCTTGGCGTGGTGTTCGTAAGCAAGAATGAGCAGTTTGATACCTCTACCGCTATCGGCGAGGCAATGCTTAAAATAATTCTTATATTTGCAGAACTTGAACGCAAGATGACATCTGAACGCGTTACCGCTGTTATGGTTTCAAGAGCAAATAACGGTCAATGGAACGGAGGCAGAGTTCCTTTCGGATATGATTACGATAAGGAAACAAAGACCTTTACAATAAACGAATCGGAGGCGTCTACTGTTCGTATCATTTACGAGAAATACGAGGAAACCCACTCGCTTTTACAAACTTGCAAATATATGAACGAGCGTCATTTATTTCCTCGCAGCGGAACACCCTGGAACCCGACAACATCAAGGACAATGCTTGCAAACCCGTTCTATGTGGGTGATTATCTGTACAACAAACATAATTTAAGCAAAACAAATTATAGACTGAAATCTAATCGCAGGCCTGAATCGGAGTGGATTCTTGTTGAGAACCACCACCCGGCTATAATAGAAAGAGAGCGTTGGGAGTCTGTAAATGCACAGCTTCAATCAAATCGCCGCAGCAATAAAGATGGTCCTCGAACATATACGAGGGTAAACACTCATATATTTGCAGGACTCCTCATCTGTAGTCGCTGCGGTTCACAAATGAACGCAACGATAGATAGACCGCGCGAGGACGGATATAGACCATCTATTTACCTTTGCTCACGCCATCGAAGGTTTAACGACTGCCCGAACAAATACGTTTCCGATATAACAGTTGCTCCTTTCGTATTGAATTACATATCAAACATAATCAAAGCGCAAAACAATTTTGGAATAAGCACGAGCATTGAAACATTCGAGAAGAAACTTCTCCGCGGCGACTCATTTTCAAATGTTATCAAGATTGAAGGCACCGGCTTGCGTGAAATGTATGATATGCTCAAATCAGGCAAGTTCAATAGCAATACATACTCTCCACGAAATATTGAAGTGGACGAAAGTACGACCGCAGAACGTGATTTGTTGCTTGTAGAGCGCAGAAAAAAAGAACGTGCGTTAGCACGTCTTAAAGCAATCTATTTATACAACGACGATGATATGCCCGAAACAGAGTAAATCATTGAGCGCAAATCAATAACTGACGACTTGGAACGCATAGACAAGCGTCTTGAAGAAATCGAAAAGAACTCCGCAGCAGCGTTTTCAATATCTGACGAAGACTTCATATCAAAAGCATCTTATTTCATTATGAGTCAGCAATTGCTTACCAAACGGTATGTAAATTTTGAAACTTTGATACGAAAAATAGATGCTAAAATCATCAAAGAATTTGTCAATACCATCATCAAAAAAATTGTAATTTTGGACGGCAAAATCATCTCAATTCTCTTTAAAAACGGAATTGAGCATAAATTTTTGTATTCCGAGTAATTATTAATTCTTATTAAAATAAGCCCTAAAACAGCAAAAAAGAGCCTTTAATTGACCTTTTCCAGCAAATTATTGAGGCTCTTTTTTATCGTCATCAATCCTGCCTACAATAAACATCGCGTCGCCAAAGGAGAAAAATCTATATTTTTGTTCAACGGCTTCGTTATAAATTTCCAAAATCTTTTCGCGGCCCGTCAGGGCAGCGACGAGCATTATAAGAGTGCTTTCGGGCAGGTGGAAATTGGTTATCAGCGCGTCGACGCACTTGAATTTGTAGGGGGGATATATGAATATCTGCGTGTTGCCGCTCTGCGCACGGATTATTCCGTCGTCGCCCGTGGCGCTCTCCAACGTGCGCACGGAAGTAGTGCCGACGGCGATTACCCTGCGCCCCTCCGCCTTTGCCTTGTTTATAGCGGCGGCGGCTTGTTCGGTTACGCAGAAATACTCGCTGTGCATTTTATGGTCGGTGATTACGTCCTCCTTGACGGGGCGGAATGTACCCAGCCCGACGTGAAGGAGCACTTCAACAACCTCAACGCCCATATCCTTGATTTTTTGCAGCAGTTCGGGGGTAAAGTGCAGCCCCGCGGTGGGCGCGGCGGCGGAGCCGTCGGTTTTGGCGTAGACCGTCTGGTAGCGGTTTTTGTCCTGCAATTTTTCGTGAATGTACGGGGGGAGCGGCATGGAGCCAACCTCGTCCAGCACCTCTTCAAATACGCCGTCGCAGTCGAACTTTACTATGCGTTCGCCGCTGTCGGTTATGCCCTCCACTGTAAGCGAAAGTTTTGGGGAGATGGTAAGGTGCGTGCCTATACGGCACTTTTTACCGGGCTTTACGAGCACTTCCCACCTGTCTATGTCGAGCCGCTTCAAAAGCAGAACCTCGACGTGACCTCCGTGTTGAGTCTGCGCGTACAGCCTTGCAGGAAGCACCTTTGTGTTGTTGATGACGAGCACGTCGCCCGCCCTTAAATATTCGCTTATGTCCCTGAATATGCGGTGTTCAACGCTGTCCGTCGCGCGGTTATATACGAGCAGACGGGAGCAATCGCGCGGTTCCGCGGGGGTCTGCGCGATGAGTTCGGGGGGAAGATAATAATTGAAATCTGATTTTAAAAACATAGCTTATAAATGAGTGAAATGCCGCCTTCGCGGCGTGAAATAGCGGCGCATACGCCGCTGTGAAATGCGCCAACAACAGGTCAAAATACCCGCCGCACCAATGGCGCGTGAAATGCGCGTCTGCAACGCGCGTTGTGGCAAGAAATTATTATTATGAATGAAATGCCGCCAGTACCCTTGTCCGTCGCTACGCTCCAAGATTTCTCGACTGCGCTCGAAATGACAAGGAGTATTGTCGGCGTGAAATGCGCATTTAGCAATGCGCGTTGAGGTAAACGATTATTATTTAAAAATTTTCGCCACAACATACTGCGCAGCAGTATATTTCACAAACGCGTAGCGTTTATTTCACGCATACGAAGTTTGCATTTCACGGGAGAATCCTACTCTCCCTTTTTGTCGAACAGCGTTATCTGTTCGGATTGCGAGGCGGTGGGCGTATAGCCCATGTGTTCGTAGCCGCCCTTTAATATTACCCTGCCGCGCGGCGTGCGCGCGATAAACCCGAGTTGCAAAAGGTAGGGTTCGTATACGTCCTCTATCGTGCCCGCGTCCTCGTTTATAGTGGCGGCGAGCGTTTCCAGACCGACGGGTTTTCCGTCGAACTTGACTATCATGGATTTAAGTAAGTTGCGGTCGACCTCGTCGAGACCGAGTTCGTCTATCTCCATTCTGCCGAGTGCGAAGCGGGCGTCCTTTAAAGTTATCGACGCGCTGCCGCTGACCGTGGAAAAGTCGCGCACGCGCTTTAAAAGGCGGTTGGCAATTCGGGGCGTGCCGCGCGAACGCTTGGAAATTTCGGTTGCGGCTTCATCGTCTATGGCGATGCCCAGCGTTCTCGCCGAGCGGGTGACAATCTCTTTGAGCTCGTCGGGCGTGTACATTTCGAGGCGGCAGGTTATGCCGAAGCGGTCGCGCAGCGGGTTGGATATCATTCCCGCGCGGGTGGTTGCGCCTATCAGCGTAAACTTTTTGAGCGAAAAGCGGATATTGCGCGCCGAAGGCCCCTTGCCGACGATTATGTCGAGCGCGTAGTCCTCCATGGCAGAATACAAAATTTCCTCTACGCTGTGGTTTAGGCGGTGGATTTCGTCTATGAAAAGCACGTCGCCCTCGTTGAGGTTTGTAAGAATTGCCGCGAGGTCGCCGCTGCGCTCTATGGCGGGTGCGCTCGTCATTTTGAGCTGACCGCCCATTTGACCCGCGATTATGTGGGCGAGAGTAGTTTTGCCCAGACCGGGAGCGCCGTACAAAAGGACGTGTTCGAGCACTTCGCCCCTCTTTTTTGCGGCGTTCATATAGACGGTTAAATTTTCCTTTACCTTGCTCTGACCGACGTAGGCATCGAGCGTTTTGGGGCGCAGAACGTTTTCTTCGACGTCGTATTCGCCCTTGGTGGACTGGACTAACCGCTCCTCGTTTTCAATTGTATAATCATCGTCATCGAAAAACATATGTATACCTTATTGCGACCCGTGGTCGCAGTGAAATACACGCGGAGCGCGTGTGAAATGCCGCCTTCGGGGCGTGAAACGCGCCAATTGCCTGGTTAAAATACCCGCCACGCCAATGGCGCGTGAAATGCGCAATTTAGCAATGCGCGTTGAGGTAGACGATTATTATTTTAAAATAATTCCCGCCACAACGTACAGCGTAGCTGTACATTTCACGCCGATAATATCATTGTCATTTCGACCTTGTGGAGAAATCTCGTCGCTGCCATTGCCGCGCTTCCGCGCAGATTTCTCGACTCACGCTCGAAATGACAATGGAGCGACGGACAAGGATATTGCGGCATTTCACAAACGCGCAACGTTTATTTCACGCAAACGTAGTTTGCATTTCACCTGCGACGTAGCCGCTCACATTCCTTTTAACGCCTGCATTATTATCTCTTCTATTCCGCTGGCGCCCTTCGCCTTTGCGGCGGCGACCGCCTTTGCGCTCTCCGCGCGCGAAAAACCGAGGGTCTGCAAGGCGACGATAGCGTCCTCGTCGCCTTCGCCGGGCAATACTGCGGGGGCAACGCCTTCTTCCTGCGTCGCCTGGGGAAGCGCACCCACCTTTTCGCGCAGTTCCAAAATTATGCGTTCGGCCGTCTTTTTGCCCAGCCCCTTTACCGCCGTGAGGCGCTTCAAGTCGCGCGTGGCGATTGCCGCGGCGAGGGACGAACTATCCATGGAAGAGAGCACGGCTATGCCCATTTTGGGTCCGACGCCAGAAACAGAAATGAGCTTTAAAAACATATTCTTTTCCTCTACGGACGAAAAGCCGTAGAGCGTTACGCCGTTCTGCTCGCTGACTTGAAGATACGTGTATACTTCGCACACGCCGCCGACGGTCATCTTTGAAAATGCCGACGCGGAGCAATACACCTCGTACCCCACGCCGCCCACTTCGATTACGGCGGTGTCCGCGGTTGAATATAGAAGTTTACCCTTTAAATAAGCAATCATAATAACCTTGTTTTAGTGAAATGCACGCGTAGCGTGCGTGAAATGCCGTCCTCGGCGGCGTGAAATGCGCCTTTTGCCCTATTACATGAACTCACTCTGTCAATGGCGCGTGAAATGCAACCTTGCGGTTGCGTTGAGGCAGACAATTATTTTTTATAATGATTTTTACCGCAACGCGCGGCGAAAGCCGCGCATTTGACAAGCGCTTAGCGCATTATTGAAGCCGAGGCGGCGTAGGCGGAATTGATTTGCGCCGTTAAGCGCCGCCCGACATTTAAAATTACAACGTCGCAAGGGGAATTCACTTCCCCGCCAGCGGACACAATTTGTCGCGCAAGCGAGCTCACCCGAGGTGAAGGCGCACAATTATTTAATTGAGGGCGCTTAAAGATTGTGCGCCGAGGAGCGGAGCTCCTAAAACTAACGGCAAATTGGTGCGCGCGCAAGCGCACAATTTGCGTTACTGTATTCCGAATAAATCCCCGAACCTGTTGGTGTGGGCGTGGCAGAGCGCGACGGCTAAGGCGTCCGCCGCGTCGTCGGGGCGGGGAATAGATTTTAAGTGCAGAAGGGAGGTTACGACGTGCATCATCTGCACCTTGTCCGCCCTGCCGTAGCCCGTGAGCGCCTGCTTTATCTGCATGGGGGTGTACTCGAAAAGTCTGCCGCAATACTTGACGGCGGAGACAAGGATTACCCCCCTTGCGTGGGCGACGGGTATGCCCGTGGTTATGTTTTTGGTGAAGAACAACTCCTCCACTGCTATTTCTTCGGGCTTGAATTTAGCGTAAATTTTATTCAGTCCCTCTTCGAGCATGGCGAGGCGCACGGGAAAACTTTCGTCGGCGGGCGTCTTGACGACGCCGTAATCGACGGGCACGACGTTGCTGTTTTTTAGTTTTTCTATTACGCCGTAACCCATGGTGCCGTAGCCGGGGTCGATGCCCAGAATTATCATAAATTTGCCTGTATTTTGTGCAATTACTTGATTAGTTGACTTAAATATTATATAATGAAATAGATTTTAAGTCAATTTTTTACAGAGGTTTTTATACATGAAACTATGGGAAGGGCGCTTTGACGCGCCGACCGCAAAAAACGCCGATTTATTCAATGATTCGCTGCCGTTCGACCGCCGGCTTTGGGCTGTTGACATTGCCGCCTCGATTGCGCACGCGACCATGCTTGGAAACTGCGGAATAATTTCCTTTGAGGAGAGCAAGAGCATATGCGACGGGCTGAACGCCATTTCCGAAGACATTGCCGAAGGAAAGCTTGAAATTGAGGGCGCGGAGGACATTCACTCCTTTGTCGAAAACGAGCTGGTAAAGCGAATAGGCGACGCGGGCAAAAAGCTGCACACGGCGCGATCGCGCAACGACCAGGTTGCCACCGACTTCCGCCTTTACGCGCGCGGCGCGTTTGACGGGCTGACTGACAGCCTTGTCTGCCTTATAGAAAGCTTGTGCGGAAAGGCGACCGAGGGGCTTAAACTGATAATGCCCGGCTATACCCATTTGAGAAAGGCGCAGCCCATGTGCGCGGGACACTTTTTCAACGCCTATTCCGAGATGTTTTTGCGCGACCTTGACCGCGTGGCGGACTCGCGCCGCAGGGCGAACGTAATGCCCCTGGGCAGCGGCGCGCTTGCGGGGACTTCGTACCCCATAGACAGGGACGTAACTTGCAGCCTGCTTGAATTTGACAGACCGTGCGAAAATTCGCTGGACGGCGTTTCCGACCGCGACTTCGTTGCCGAGTTCCTGTTTGACTGCTCGATGATAATGTCGCACTTATCGCGCCTGTGCGAGGACATAATTTTATACTCTACCGAGGAATTCGGCTATTTTGAGATTGCCGACGAGTACTCGACGGGTTCCTCCATCATGCCCCAGAAGAAGAATCCCGACATCCCCGAGCTCATGCGCGGCAAAACTGGACGGGTTTACGGGCATTTAATGGCAATTCTTACGACGATAAAGGCCATACCCCTCGCCTACAACAAGGATTATGGCGGAAATGCTGCCTTCGATTACACTCAAAAAAGAGCGCATGGCGAAGGCGGCGGAAGCCGAATTCTGCTGCGCGACCGACGTCGCCGACTACCTTGCAAAGAAGGGCGTGCCCTTCCGCACGGCGCACGCCGTTACGGGCAAGATAGTGCGTCGGTGCATTGCCGAGGGGCGCACGTTGCAGGACATGACCGCGGAGGAGTATAAAAGCTTTTCGGAAGTGTTTGAAGGCGACATATGCGAGGTTGTAAAGGCGCAGGCGTGCGCCGACGCGCGCACATCCTACGGCGGCGCATCTTCGGCGAGCGTAAAGCAAAACCTTAAATCCATTGAAATTTTACACAAAATAATATGTATTAATTGTATTAACTGAATTAAGTGTATTATTGATTAGAGAACGAAACAGCCAAAAAACAGGGCGGGCGCGCAAAAATTTGCGCGCCCGCCCTGTTTTTTACAAAGAATTTCAAACAAAAGATAAACCGTACAAGCAAATTCAATTTGCAAAGAAAGCGACGGCTATGGCACCCGGCCCCACATGCGTGCCTATTGTGCTGCCGATGAGGTAGTAAGGAATTTCTTCCGTCTTGCCCTTCCAGAGAGCCTGACTGTCGACTATGTATTTTTTCAAAAACGCATCGGAAAGCCCGGAATAGCCCAAAACATAAGGCATAGAAAAATCTATGCCGCCGCACTTTGCGACGAGCTGGTTTAAAAGGTTGTTGCCCTTTTTGGAACCCATTGCCTTGCCCACGAGTTTGACGGCGCCGCCCACTACCGAAATTACGGGCTTTATGGAGAGCATTTCGCCCGCGACGGCGGCGACGGACGAAATTCTTCCGCCCTTGCGCAGATATTTTAACGTATCGAGGACGGCGAGGAGCTGAATTTTTCCCTTTTTCGCATTGAGTTCGGCAGCTATCTGTTCCGCCGTGAGATTGCCCTGCTTCACGAGGCGGACGGCGTAATCGACGAGTATTCTCTGCCCGATGCAGGCGTTCAAGCTGTCGACGACAAAGACTTTGCCCGCAAACTTTTTTGCCGCCTTTACGGCGCATGAGTGCGTGCCCGAAAGCTGGGACGAAATTGTGATTGCAACGACCTGATCGCCGTCTGAGGTAAGTTTTTTGAAGTAAGATTCAAACGTGAACTCGTTTATCTGACTGGTTTGGGGAAGCTCGGAACTTTCGACGAGTTTTTCAAAAAACTGCTCGTGAGATAGCGTGAAGCCGTCGAGGTATTCCTCGCTGCCGAAACGCACGGTGAACGGCACCACCGTTATGCCGAGAGCGGCAGCCTGCGACTCTTCTATGTCGCAGCCGCTGTCTGCTAAAATTTTAATCATAGACACTCCGTTTTTATTTTTTTGACAGCTCGTTATAATATTGTTCGAGATTATCCGAAATTGTTACGAGCGACTTATAGAAAAATTCGCGCTGTTCGGCGGAAAAATCTGCACTGCCCGCGCTGACCGCCGCAGCCGCCCTGCCGACGATATATTCGGCGAGCTGTTTGCCCTTGGGCGTGAGGCGCACGTCGGCGTTGTGCGTGGCGGAGTCGTATTCGGCATAGCCCTGCTCGCGCATGGTGGCGAGAGCGCGCGAAATTGCCGCCTTGTCTTCGAGAGTGAGTTTTACAAGCTCGCTCGCAGTAAGTCCCTCGGGATGGCAGTTGAGATAATAAAGGCACATGACGTGAATGGATTTGAGCCCGAATTTTTTTATTTCGTATATCTTTATTCTCTGCACAAGTTTGTTCAGCCTTAAAATGCTTACCGTAAACCTTTCAAACAAATCTTCCATAACAAAGCCGCTTTATGATTGATGACGAAATTATATACTTAATTTGTTGAATTGTCAACTGTTTGGCACAAACGACGCAAAGCCAGCCGCGCGATTGAACTTTTAACAATAATTGGTAAAACATGCCGCCCCGCGCCGCATGACTGCGGCGCGGGGCGGCATGACCGATAATGTTTTACCCGTACGCATTTTATGTTTAATCAAAGTAAATTTAAATCTGCGCAGATTATTCAAGACTTAAACGAACGCTCTCCTCCCCGCTGCCCGCGCAGAGCAACATGCGGAGTCGGGATTGGCTGTACCCCTCCACCCTGCCTATCCGTGTGTAGCTCCAACTGCTCGGGGCGTAAAACATGCTTATCTGATTACCCTGATAAAGCACTATATCGCCGGGCTCGACGGATATGCGCTCGTCTGAGCGGGGCAGTTCAAACCCGAGATACCCCACCTTTTCAAATCCGCCGTAGTCGTTGACGGTAAAAATTATATCGTCCTGTGAAAGCAGGTCAATCAGCCGTTCTGCGGCGGCGCTTTCCGCAACGGCAACAGCCAGCCTGTTGCCGCCTATATACACATACATAGTTCCCTCTTTATATTCGGCATCTTCGCCGGATTGTTCCCCGCCTGAAATATCCTCGCGGGCGCTTTGCGTTGAACACGCGGCGCAACAAAAACACAACATTGACAATGACAGTAAAATTATAAACAGTCTTTTCATTCTATTATCTTTATTACCTTTGCAGGCACCCCGCCGACAACCGTTTTAGGGGGAACATCCCTGTTTACCAGCGCCCCCGCCGCAACGACGGCGCCGTCGCCTATGGTTACGCCCGCGAGTATTGTGGCGTGAGAACCGATCCAGACATTTTTACCGATATGTACCGGCGCGGCGTACATATCGCCGCGGCGGGCGGGGTCGAGGTCGTGATTGAGCGTGGCGATTACCACCTGATGACCCAACATGCTGCCGTCGCCGATGTAAATGCCGCCCTGATCCTGAAAGCAGCACCCCGAATTGACGAAAACGCTGTCGCCTATCGTCAAATTCATGCCGTAATCACAATAAACGGGCGGAAAAAGTCCGAAATTTGCGCCCACCTTTCCGCACGTCAGTTCACTCATGAGCGCAGCGCGCCGCTCGGGCGAATTGTCGCGGCTGTTTATTTCGAGCGTTATGCGCTGTGCGCGGCGCGCAGCCTCGTGCATATGCAGATGCATTTGCGATCCCGCCGCAATTTTCGGTTCGCGACCGACGTTTGCTATAAATTCTTTGCTGTCCATATATCCTCCTGTACGTACCATATTTTACACCGACGCGGAAAATATGTCAATTGCTTATATTTTATGAATTTTCATAATTGACAGGCATGTGTTTTGATGTTAAAATGAATTCGGAGGCAGATATGGAACTGAGAGAGTTGAGATATTTTTTGGCGATTGCAAAATACGAAAGCATATCGCGCGCGGCGGAAGCGCTTTACGTTACGCAGCCCAACCTTTCGCGCCAGATGAAGAAATTGGAGGACGAAACGGGGCGGCAGCTATTTGAGCGCGGCAGCAGAAAAATTACGCTCACCGACGCAGGCAGGCTGCTTAAAAAGCGCGCCGAAGAAATTCTGGAACTTTACGACAGGGCGGAAGAGGAAATTAAAGCCGCACCAGAAGAAATAAGCGGCGAGGTGCGCATAGGCGGCGGCGAAAGCCGCGCTTTTTCGCTGATTGCCCGCGCAATATGTGCCGTGCAACGCCAATATCCGCTCGTAAAATTCGACGTGTTCAGCGGCGACGGCGAAGCGGTGAGCGAGCGGCTTGACAAGGGACTTATAGACTTCGGCATATTTATTGAACCGACTGACGTGACCCGCTACGACAGTCTGCGCCTGCCCCTGTGCGACAGATGGGGAGTGCTTATGCGCAGCGACAGCCCGCTTGCCGAAAAAGAGAGCATAACCGCCGCAGATCTCAACGGGCTGCCCGTGATACGTTCGCGCCATTCCATGGGCGGGGGGATAGTTTCGGATTGGTTTAAAAGGGGCGCGGGCGTCGAGGACGCCGCTTGCACCTATAACCTTTTATACAACGCCTCGCTGCTTGTGGAGAGCGGCGCAGGATATGCCGTCGGGCTCGAAGGGCTGATAAACACCAGCCAAAGCAACCTATGCTTCCGCCCGCTTTCGCCGGAACTCAATTCGCACCTCGACATAGCGTGGAAAAAATACCGCACGTTTTCGCCCGCAGAGAGGGTGTTTTTATCGGAACTTGAAAAACTTATAGACAAAAACAGCATGTAAAAGCATTAAACAATTTAATCTGTTTCTGCAAATCGTCAAAACACATAATCGCATTTTAAAGCAATACCCCCGCGGCGCAAATAAATGCGCCGCGGGGGTATTATTGTCAAGGAGTATTACTACAACCGGTTGTGCATACCCGAATATGCCTTTGCCGCATAAATTTATGCGTCGGGCTGAACATACGTCTTTATGGAGTTGGCGATGTTGTTCATGTGGTCGCCTATGCGCTCCATATTGACGGCAAGCTGCAGATATACCGAACCCGCCTCGGGCGAGCATCTGCCTTCGTTGGTGCGGCGAACGTGAGCTTCCTTCATCTTGTCGCACATCGCGTCGACGGCGTTTTCGGCGTTTTCTATGTTCTGCGTGTAGCTTAAATTATGGTTGGCGAAAGCCATTTCGACGTTTCTGTAAAGTTCAGACAAATTATCGTCCATTTCACGTATCTCCGCGACAGCGTGATCGGAAAATTTGGCGCCCGATTTAACCATTTCCTCGGTGTACTCGACGATGTTTTCGGCATAGTCGCCTATGCGCTCGATATCGCTGGTAACGTGATAGAACGACGAAACTTTGGTTTCGTCCGTGCCGGAAATATCTTCGGACGAAAGCTTTACAAGGAACTGCGTTATATGTTTGTTTAAATCGTCGATATGTTTTTCGTTTTCGGCAAACTGCGCCTTTTTGGAAACGTCGTAATTTAAAAGCATTTCGATTGCAAGTTTATAATTCGAGAAAGCAATCTGCCCCATTTTTACAATTTCTTTGCGCGCCTGCCCCACTGCTATCGCGGGGGTCTTCAACATGCGCGTATCGAGCTGCTCTTCGCCTTCGGTCTGCGCCGTTTTATCAGCGCCCTTTTTGTCGCGGACGAGAATGGTCGACAGCTTGACGAGCTGAGGAATGAACCACATTAAAATGAGCGTGTTGACTACGTTGAAGAACAGATGGAAAATCGCGATTTCCCACGTGGGGTCGTTTATCGTACTGTCGAGGAAGCCGGCTATCTGCGGCCCCCATATAGTTGTCGGAATGGCAAAAATTATGCAGCCGATTATGTTGAAACACAGGTGAATGCAAGCGGCGCGGCGGGCGTTTGCGCTCGTGCCGATCGAGGAAATCAACGCAGTTATGCACGTGCCTATGTTTGTGCCGAGAATGACGAACATAGACATATATATGCTCATGAGTCCCTGGCTGGCGAGTGTAATGACGATTGCCGTGACCGCCGACGACGACTGCATTATGCCCGTTAAAACAAGCCCTAAAAGGAAGAGAACGAACGCCTGCCACGTCAGGAAATCTTCGCCGTTGCCGATGTTGACGAACATGCTGCGAATAGCATTTGCGACGTCGCCCTCCCCTTCGGTCAGGTTGGTGACGGTGAAAGACATGGTGTAAAGCCCGACGAAGATCATTCCGAGCCCGGCGAGCATGAAGCCGATGCGCTTGGTCTTTTCTTCCTTGGAAAAGAGCGTCATCATGAGCCCTATGAACGCGATGAGGGCAAAGATTGCCGACACGTCGAGCTGGAATCCGCCCATGAGCGCCAGAGCGGAGATGAAGGCCGTTATCGTCGTGCCGATGTTGGCGCCCATGATTATCGACGCCGCCTGCGTGAGGGTCATCAGACCGATATTGACGAAGCCGACGACCATTACGGTAGTTGCCGACGAACTTTGGATTATCGCCGTTATCGCGGTACCCGTACCTATGCCGACATATTTGTTTTTCGTCGCCTTGCCGATGAGGGCGCGCATCTTGCTGCCCGCAGCCTTTTCCATGTTGGAACTCAAAATATCCATGCCGATCATGAAAACGGTTATGCCTCCGAGCAGGTAGAACAGCGCATAGACAATTTGAAGGACGTCATCAATGCTCATTAATTTTTCTCTCCATAGTATATTTTGCAATTATAATTGTAACAGCTTTGTAACATACTTGTCAATTAATTGTAAAATAATTTTGACGCAAGCCACGTTTGACTTGATTTAAAGGTGCTAAAATCATATAATTGAATGAGTAAGACATTGTAAAAATATTCACCCGGGACAGACATTATGTTCAACATCGTTCTTGTAGAGCCGGAGATTCCGCAGAATACCGGCAACATCGCGCGCACCTGCGCGGCGACGGGGTGCCGCCTGCACCTTGTAAGACCGCTCGGCTTTGAAGTCAGCGACAGATATTTAAAACGCGCCGGACTGGACTACTGGCAGTTTGTAGACGTAAAATACTGGGACAGCTTTGACAAGCTGCAAAAATTTTATCCGCAGGGCAGGTTTTATTATTTTACCACCAAGGCGAGGGCGTGCTATGCAGGCGTATCTTACGCCGACGGCGACTTCCTTGTTTTCGGCAAGGAAACCAAAGGACTGCCCGAAAAGCTGCTCAAAGCCCACCCCGAAAGCTGCGTGAGAATTCCCATGATGGGCGAGCTGCGCTCTTTAAATCTTTCAAATTCGGTTGCGATAGCCGTTTATGAAGGGCTGAGGCAATCGGGATTTGAAAGCATGAACAAGGCCGGCGAGCTGCACGAACTTAAATGGGACGACTAATTTGCCGCCCCCGCTTTACTTTTGAAATTTTATATAGTATAATGAAAATATGGATAAGACGAAAAAAATCGTCGTTGCCAGCGGCAACGACCATAAAATAGCCGAAATTGCGGATATCCTGACTGGATATGAGATAATTTCGATGAAAGACGCGGGCTTTGACGGAGAAATCGAAGAAAACGGTCAGAGCTTTAAGGAAAACGCGCTGATAAAGGCCTCAACCGTTTCAAAGGCGCTGGGCGTTATCGCGCTCGCCGACGATTCGGGTCTGTGCGTGGACGCGCTTGGCGGCGCGCCCGGAATTTTTTCCGCACGGTTTTCGGGCGAAGGCGACGCAGGCAACCGCGCGCTGCTTTTAAAACAGCTGGACGGGCTGGAAGACAGGCGCGCGCACTTTGAATGTGCGGTATGCCTTTACTATCCGCACGGCAAAATGCTGTTCGGCATAGGCAGAACTTACGGACGCATTCTTACGGAAGAGCGCGGCGAAAACGGCTTCGGATACGACAGTCTGTTCTACTCCGACGATCTTAAAAAGAGCTTTGCCGAGGCGAGCGAAGACGAAAAGAATACTGTTTCGCACCGCTTCCGCGCGCTCAAAGATTTGGAGAGCAAACTTTGAAGAGCATTATAGTACTTTCCGACACCCACGGCAACAGGGCGGAAATTGAAAAACTTTATCCGCTGTTCTCAGAATGCGATTACATAATCCACCTCGGCGATACCTCGTCGGACGGGGCGAGAATACGTTCCTCATTCCCGGGCAAGGTTTACCTTGTGAACGGCAACTGCGACATTCCGAGACTGGGCGAGGACGAGCTGGAACTCGAAATAGAAGGCGTTAAAATTTTCGCCTGCCACGGCGACAAATTCGGCGTAAAGCGCGGCACGGCGGAACTTGAAGCCAAGGCGCGCGCAGCGGACGCAAAAGTGGCTTTGTTCGGGCATACCCATGACGCAATCGAAAAAGACGCGGGCGACCTGACGCTGTTCAACCCCGGAACGCTTTCGCGGTATGCCGCAATAAAGAGCTATTTATACCTCGCCGTGTACGACGGCAAATTTACGGGCAAAATAGCCGAAATACAATGAAATACATAATCGAAACTTTAAAATATATAAAAAACAATTTCTTTTTGCTGCTGCCTTCGCTCGCGGTGGCGATGCTGGCGTTTGCGCCCATAATAGATTTTTCCGCAGGGGCGCGCATCGCGGAAGGATTTTCGGACGGAAAGATTACGGCGGGATTTTCAGACTGGTTCAAGCTGTTCATGCCGTTCAACTCCGAAAACTGGATTACGATTGTGCTGAGCATAGCCGCCTATGTGGCGCTCGTCCTCGACGTGGCGTTCACCCATTCGATGGTAGACAAACATATCAGGTTCGGCAGCCGCAACTTCCGCTCTATTTTGTCGAGCTTTACCATAAACTTTATCTACGGGCTGGTCAGCATGATAGCCGTAGCCGCAGCCGTGCTTATACTCGCATTGCTCATGGCGATCATAATGACGGCATTTTCGCTCGCCCCCGCATACGTGTTTATTGCAGGCGCCGTGATATGCGTGCTGCTTGCGCTGTTTTTCGTGTTTGTAACGGCGCACTTCTTCCTGTGGCTGCCCTGCGCGGAAATAACGGGATACAGAATGAGCGAGGCGCTCTACTCCTCCTATGCGCAGGCGCGAACGATAAGATGGCACAACTTTGTCGCCATAGCCCTTCCCCTCGCCGTTGCATTGGTCATCACGACGCTGATCGCCGTATTTTTTGGCAACGCCGCCGCGATAATCGCGGGGGCAGTATGCTTCGGCTGCGCATATATGGTGATCATCGTTTCGAGCTACATGGCGTACGCCGACGTCGAAGGGATAGAGCGCGAAGATCTGAGAAAATACTGAAAGATAACCCGGGGCCGTCAAGCCCGGCGGGGAGGAAAATATTATGAAATTCAAACACTCATTCAACGTTTTTGTGGACAACTTCGGCACGATATACAAAGTGCTGCTTTACAGGGTGATCGTACTGCTTTTCAGCCTTTGCCTTTATGCGGCGGTAATATTCCCGTTTCTGACAAACATAAGCGGCACGACCGAATTCACCGAACTTTCAAGCCTGCTCGGCTCGTTCGGCACGGCGTTCGTCAACCTCGACTTTGCCGCCATGCAGACCTACTGGCTGGAAATACGCGAGGCGTTCGTCAGACTTATGGAGATGCTCGGCTCCATGACGGGTTCGATAGTGCTCACCGTGGCGATCGTCATTCTCGTTTATCTCGTGCAGAAATTCCTGCTCGGGCTGAGCAACTACACCGCCGCCGCAATGGTCAACGACAAAATGGCGATGCACGCAGCGTCCCCCTTTATCGGCACGCTGATTAAAAATTTAGGCAAAGCCTGCCTTTACAACGCCATATATGTACCCCTTTCCACCCTTTACAACGTCATTGCGATAGCGATAATTTTCGGCATTTCGGCGGGGCTTATGGCTATGGGCACGCCCATACTTCTTTTGATATTCCTTGCCTCGACTGCGATGGTTTTTCTGATTGCGATACAGATGACTTTTACCTCAGACTGGCTGCCTTCGCTGATATACGCAAAGACGACCAACCGCGGAGCGATGGTTTATTCGTTCAACTATATATCCGCGGGAAACAAAAAATTCAGCGAAACGCTTTCGCACTACGTAGTGTTCGTGCTGATAATCTTTGCAATGAACGTCGTCGCCGTGTTCTTTACATTGGGCGCGGGGCTGTTCATAACCCTGCCCGCCAGCTATGTGCTGTTCATTTGCTTCCAGTTTGTAAACTACTGCGACAACAACGAAATAAAATATTTCGTCGACAAGAACACCATAATCAAGCCCGACCGCGAAACGATAATGACCCGCGAGCAATTCTTCAAGGGCGATAACCAACGCTGATATCACCGCGTCTGCCGACAAAAACGAACCCCGTTCAACAATCCGCAGCTGGTGGAAAATGGGCGCGGGCGGGTCATCCGACAAGTTTTTTATGAACTTTAAGCGCAATTTTTATAAAAAAGTGAATATTTTTTGAAAAATATAAAAAATATTTTATCATCCCCCCTTTACAAGGGGGGAATTTTTTTGTATAATAGATTAGGTATAAAGCGTGCGCTCATCCCGCTGCGGAAGATTTTTGCGCTTTGCCGCATCTATGCGCGCATATATACTGTCTGCCGCAAATCATGAAAACGGCGGACGCCAAAAAAATAAAACATTCATGGGGGACTTTTATATGGACTATAAAGCTGCTTACGAAAGCTGGCTGAACGATAAAAGGCTTTGCGCCGAGGGCAGACAACAGCTTGAAGCAATAAAAGACAATCAGGAAGAAATAGAATACTCCTTCGGCGCCGAACTTGAATTCGGCACCGCGGGTATGCGCGGCATAATCGGCTACGGCACCAACAAGATGAACATTTACACCGTAATGCGCGCAACGCAGGGGCTTGCGGCGTTCATCAAAGGGCTTGGCCCCGACGCCATGGCGAGGGGCGTGGTCATTTCCTACGACACGAGGCTTAAATCGGACGTGTTTGCACGCGCCGCGGCGGACGTTCTCGCCGCCAACGACATTAAAGCCTATATATTCGGCGACGTTCACCCCGTGCCCATGCTGTCGTTTGCCGTGAGAGAGCTGCACACGATCGCGGGCATCATGGTTACGGCTTCGCACAACCCCAAGCAGTACAACGGCTATAAGGTTTACGGCGAGGACGGCGCACAGATGAGCCCCGAGGACACCAAGGTAGTCGTAGACAGCATAAACAAGATCACCGATTACCTCGGCAGCCCCACCCCCACCGCCGAACAGATTAAAAAATACGTTAAGATCGTTCCCTCGTCGGTGGACAAAAAATATTACAAGGCGCTTAAAAAGCTGACCCTTTCGCCCAAGGCGGTAAAGGCGTGCGGCAAAAAGCTTAAACTCGTTTACACCCCCGTTCACGGTTCGGGCTACATACCAGTTAAGACCATACTCAAAAAGATTGGCATAAACGCCACTATCGTAGAGGAACAGACAAGAAAAGACCCCGAATTTTCGACCGTTCAGGTGCCTAACCCCGAATTCAAGGAGACCCTTTCGATGGGCATCGCCCTCGCCAAAAAAATCGGCGCGACGGTTGTATTCGGCACCGACCCCGACAGCGACCGCCTGGGCGTTGCCGTAAAGAACGCCGAGGGCGAATTTGAAGCGCTTTCGGGCAACCAGGTGGGCATACTTCTTTTGGACTACATTCTGACCCGCCTTAAAGAGGACGGCAAACTGCCCGCAAACGCGGCGGTTGTAAAATCGTTCGTCACCACGGGCATGGCTAAGCCCATATGCCAGAACTTCGGCGTGGAGCTGTTTGAAGTGCCCGTCGGGTTCAAGTTCATAGGCGAAAAAATAAAGCAATGGGAAAAGGACGGCAGCCACACCTTTGTATTCGGGTTCGAGGAGAGCTGCGGATATTTGCGCGGCACGCACGCGAGGGATAAGGACGCCGTTGTCGCCTCGATGCTGTGCGCCGAGATGGTGTGCTATTACACCTATAAGGGTACGACAGTCTTTGACAGGCTGAACGACATTTACAAAAAGTACGGCTACGTTCTCGACTGCAACGTTTCCATTCAGTATAAAGGGCTGAACGCCATGAAGGAAATGAACGCTGTTGTCGACGGCTTGAAGACCGCCAAGGTAAACAAGTTCGACATTTACGAAATTGCCGGCATACGCGACTATTCCAAGGACGAAAAGACCGACCTTGCCACTGGCGAAGTGACCCCCATCGGCTCGCCCAAGACCAACTGCGTATATTACGAACTTAAAACGGGCAGCTTTATTTGCGTGCGCCCCAGCGGCACAGAGCCCAAGCTGAAAATTTATTATTCGGTTAAAGCCAACAACAAAGAGGACGCCGAAGCCGCTTTGAAAAAGTTGCAGGCTGCAATGGAAGAACTGCTTAAAAAAGTTGCAAAATAAATTTTAAAACAATGCCGCAGATCACATAACAAAACCTGACGGCTATAAAACGCGCGCCCTCCCACGCGGGAGAGCGCGCGTTTGCATTTATCACATATAAATATGGGAGTCTTTCTGTGCAAAGCACGTCAAAAACTCTATTATGACATACTGCTAATGTCATTTCGACCGAACTTTTAATTTTTTATGTCATTTCGACCGAGCGCAGCGAGCGGAGAAATCTCGCATTGTTCTTGCTTTATTGATAGATTTCTCCGTGCGCCAAACTATGTTTGGCGCACGGAGAAATGACAACAGGGTTGGGAGCGGGTGTCACGCATGGTCGAAATGATAAGCAAAGCATATTTCCGCACCCGGTCATAATGACAATGCGGGAAACGCATATCTCGCTTAGCCGAAATGACAATAAATAGATAAATTTAACATTATTAGCTAATTTTATACAACATTTAACCAAAAATTATGTATAAATATGAATAAACTTATTGACTTAATGAAAATTTTGTGAAATAATATTACTATAACAAATTAAATTTCAACAAGACATGTTTGAAATTAACGGTACGGAAAAATCCTTGCCGCGAAAAAACGAAATTTTATAGCCGCCGAGAGCGCGGCAATAATATAAAAGGAGAGTCCTATGCGAAACTTTAAAAAGACTTTTGTAAGTCTTGTGCTCAGCGGCGCATGTGCGCTGTCGCTCACAGCCTCGGCGTGCAGCAACGGTTCGACAACAGGCGGCGACCCGGCAGACACAGAGCACGAGCACACTTACAGCGATGAATGGGTTTATAACAGCACCCAACACTGGCACCCCGCCTCCTGCGACGACACAAACACCGTCTCCGATCAGGCAAACCACGTTGACGAAAACGGCGACCTTGTGTGCGACGTCTGCGGCTGGAACTACCCCCACGAGCACACCTTTGACAACGACTGGGCGGCAAACGCCGAAGGGCACTATCACCCCTCGACCTGCGGGCATGACGTGACGAGCGAGGTTGAAGCCCACACCCCCGACATTATGGGCGTTTGCACGGTATGCGGATATCAGGTGAGCGAACCCGACACATCGACCATTGCCGACGCGCTTGAAATTGCGCAGTACAACCAGTCTCTCGTGATGCTCAGCCAGGGCACGCAGGAATCTTATTACTGCTTCTGGGAATTGGGCTATGACGAAAACGATCAGCCAATTCAGATTGACAGAGTAAGGCAGACCACCACGGAAATTGAAACGCAGTATTCCGATAACTTTACATACATTTCGCAGGTGTCGGAGGGAACGTACAACGCCACCATCGAAACGTGGAACACGGCAATGGAAAACGGCAGCGTATTCTCGGTTGTGGACAACCACGACGGCAGCGGCGTTGTTATTAATCCTTACGACGTCAGCGCCGAAAATATGGGCGGTTATGACTTTACCTCTCCCATAGACGCTGCTGAACATTATTTCGGCATAACAAACCTTGTTGCGGGCATATACGAAAACGCATCTTACAACGGGTATATCGTCAGCGAATACGTGCCCGGCGACGTTATTACCCCCGCAACCAACACCGAAGAGGCGGTTGTAAGCCAGAACTATCAGTTCAACATCGAATACTATGTTGAAGGCTATGTAGGCGGCGAAGAGGGCGAAGACACCGTGCGCAACCAGGACGGCGACATTCTTCACACCATCAGCGTTGAATTCAGCCTTTCCGACAATTACTATATCGACAGCGCAACCATTTCGGTATACGAGTACGGCAGCCAGGGTCTTACATTCCCCTCGGGCGACGAAAACGCCCACGGCACGGTTACGCCCGACACCCCTTACTACACGAGCGAAATTACAACCTTCACCCAGTCGAACAGCACTTCGCCGTACGACCCCGACCAGGTTCTTCTTACGGACTTTGAAGTTGCCGACGCGGAGGGCAACGTAATTTCGGGCGGAGAAGACGCTCCCACCATCGAGCTTGCACCCGGCTCGTCCAATTCGTTCACATTAACCGAGATAGCCCCCTCCACTGCCGACTTGTCGCTCGACAGAATAACCGCTCAGCTCTATCAATATGATTATGAGCTTAACAGATATGAGGAAGCTCAGACGGGTTGGACCACCATGAATATTAACGCGTACTCCGACGGTACGGTTAATATTAATCCCGCATTCGGAGTTGCATTAGGCACTATTTTCAGGATTGTTCTTTCGTCGACCAATGCGAGCACGGTAATAAACGTTGAAATCGCTTATCCCGCACCCACGTCTATCTCTGCAACGGCGAACGGAACCAGCACCGACACTTACAACTTATATACAGGCGTAAATTTAACGATAGGCGGCAGCGTAACTTACGGTTTCGACCCCGGATTTACCGCTGCGATAACAAGCGACAACGCCGCAGACGCAACGCTTATAAACAACGTATTCTCGACCGATACTCCGGGAACATACGAAGTTACGGTAACTTCGTCCGCTGACACGAGTGTCAGCGACACGATTTCGATAGTTGTAAGTCCTGCTCCCGAAATTTCGGAAGTGCTTGTCGGAAATTATGTGTACAACGTTGAAAACGATTACACAGGCTACTATGCGCAGAACGTTTATATCGGATTTGCTCCTGCAACCGAGGGCGGACTGAGCGGCACGTTCAGCTACTATATTGTAACTGCATACTATGGTGAATTCATAGGTTCCTGCGAATATTCGTATAACGAAGAAACAGGCGTTACACTCACCGGCTTACCCGAAGACACAGACCTTACCGTTGCGGTTGCCGACGACTATACACCCGAAATCTCTTTTGTAATAGAGAATAACTACGGCAACGAAACCCTTACCGTAAACGGATTTGAAACGACAACGGAAGAAGTGCCCAACGAGTTGCTTATTGACATACCTTCTGAAATCGAATGGATGACTTTCTACAACTCTACCCTCGATGTAGGCATCTACTTTGAGGAGGGCGGCACAGGCGCAATCTTTGAAGGCGTCGACCAGTGGTTTACCGACATTGTCGCCACAATCACTTGGGTAATCGACGAAAACGACCACATTGTGATGACATTAGCCGAAGGCGTTACTCTTCCCGCAGAACTTAAAGAAGCTGCTGCAATTATATTTACCGAAGAGGGCGCAACATTCGATGCTGAAAGCGACTCGGTAGTGCTTGGAGAATACGAATTCTCTGAACCATCCAGTTGGGGTTGGTAATAAATGATACGATTTGAAATCATTTAAAAGCCGCAAGGCTTAAAACCAATTAAAAACCACAAAGCGGGGGTGCGATTTTTCGCACCCCCGCTATTTTTGCGGCGTGTCGCCGCTGCCGTACTCCGCAAAAGAGCGTTATTTCTCTACCCCGCCCCTCTTGCGGACAGCTTTTATTAATTACGTCATTTCGACCGAGTGAGCAACGCGAACGCGCGGAGAAATCTCGCCTTATTCTTGCTTTATTGATAGATTTCTCCGTGCGCCGCCGCGACTTTTAGTCGCGGCGGCTTAGTCGAAATGACAGGGTGGGCAGGACTGCGGCGAATTAGCCGAAACAGCACGCAAACAAGGCGCCCTGCGGGCGGCATATTGCCGCCCGCAGGGCGCCTTGTTTGCGCATACTTCTTTATACACAAACCTTTTTAATTACAGATTTTTATTGCTGAACGGCGAAGGACTCTTTGTCGGATTGCGACCAGCCCCATTCCTCGCTTGTGCGGTTTGCCTTGAACCAGTCGGTATCCTTTAACACGGCAGTGTTTTGCGAGCACCACAGGCGCAGGCCCGCCTCCTCTTCGCCCTCGGCGGTCTTATAGTAAAAAACTATGTCGCCGTTCATGGGCGCGAAAGTATTGTTTTCCCCGTCGTCCATAATGGTGACGTATACGTTTTGGGTGTAGCCGTCTATTCTGTCGATAAACGCCTGAGTGGGGAAGATGTTTTCCTCTGCCGCGTCGTATTCATTGTAGCCCGCGCAGCAGCAGACGACGACGTTTTTGGGCTTGATTACTTCGAGAAGGCAGTCGTTTGAAGAAGTTTTGCTGCCGTGATGACCTGCTTTGTACAGCTCGACCTCGGGGAGATCGTTATTTTGCACCAAACGCTCCTCGCCGTCCTCTTCAAGGTCGCCCGTAAAAAGGTAATGGTTGGTCTGCTCCGCCGAAACTTCCTGCGAAAGAAGCATACACACCGAATAATTGTTTTCGTCTGACGAGGCATTTTCGTAATAGTAGTTATACAAAATATTCATCGATATTTTGTGCTCGTCGTCGAGGTAATAGGTGCTCTGCGCGCCGTTTTGGCTATTGTAGCAGTCGAGCGCGGTGTACACATCGGCTCCGTTATCCCGGGCATATTCCACGGCGGTGAGATAGCGCCCGTAGAGCGTGGGGTTGCCAGAAGCCGTCTCATCATCCTTGTTGGTCTGGTTGAACTGTATTATAGTGCCTATCTGATAACTGTATAAAATGCCGTTGTAGCTGCCGCCCGACGACGTTCCGACCAATCCGGCGATATGGTCGCTGTCGGCGTGGGTGGCGATAACGTACTCTATTACCCCGTCGGTACAATAATCTTCGAGGTAATCTTTAATAGCCGACGCGTTGCCCTGCGTGGGGCCTGCGTCTATGAGCACTTCGGTTTCGCCGACCTTGATCAAAGTGCAGTCGCCGCTGGCGCGCACCTCGGGCGCGATGAAGTGAATTGAAAGCTCGGCAGAAGTTATTTCCGTCACGTCGCCTTCGGGCAACTCTCCGGTTGCGGGCGGCTTATAGTCGTTGAACTGATCGAACGCGCGGTTAAACAGATCGGGGCGAATGAGATAGATTACAAGCAAGATTATAACTATTATCAGCAGAACGATCGCTATGCGCGTGAGCAGTTTTGCGGGGCGCTTGGCGGCATCCGACGAGCGGTTTGATTTTCTTTTTGCCATATTTCAGCCTTTAATCCTGCAATGCCTTTAATTGTTCGATTATTTTTTCGCGCAAGCCCTGGAATTTGTTGAGCTTTTCGCGCTCGTCGTCGACGAGTTTTTTGGGCGCCTTTGCAAGGAACCCCTGATTGTTGAGCTTTGAGTCGGCGCGGCGAATTTCGCCCGTAACCCTTTCGAGCTCTTTATTGAGCCTCTCCTTCTCCTTTTCAATATCGACGAGTTCGCCCATGGGAATATAAAGCGTGCACGAAGAAAGAACCTGCGTTACGAGCTTTTTACCCGCCTCCTCCTGCGAACTTACAAATATAATTTCGTTTGCGCCCGCGAGCTTTAAAATTGAGTCGGCATTGGCTGAGATAACGCGCTTGTTTTCCGCCATGATGTAGAGCGTAACCTTTTTGGAGGGGGCGCAGCCCGTCTGAATTTTGACGGCGCGCACCGACTTTATTATATCCATAACTCCGCCGAACGCCGCGCACTCCTTTTTGTAGGCGAGCTTAGAATTGTAGCGGGGGAATTCCTGAACCATTATGGAACCTTCGGTTCCGGGCAGATTGCGGTAAATTTCGTCGGTGATGAAAGGCACGAAGGGATGAAGAAGTTTGAGCGCCGTAGTGAGTACGTAGTGCAGCACCGAAATGGCGTTATCCTTGCGCTCGCCGTCGTCCGACCACAGGGCGGGCTTGGTGAGCTCGATATACCAGTCGCAGAAGTCCGACCACATGAAATCGTAAAGAATCTGGCAGGCGACGCCCAGCTCGAACTTGTTCATGGCGAGAGTTACGTCGCGCACGGCGAAGTTGAGTTTGGAAATTATCCATTTATCCGCCTGGGTGAGCTTTATATCCGAAAGGGGTTTGATCTTTCTGCCGTCGCAGTTCATTACGACATAGCGCGAAGCGTTCCAGATTTTGTTCATGAAGTTGCGGCAGCTTTCGACCTTGGAATCGGAATATCTCATGTCGTTGCCGGGGGCGACGCCCTGCAAGAGCGAAAAGCGCAGGCTGTCGGCGCCGTATTTATCGATGACCTCTAAGGGATCGACGCCGTTGCCGAGCGACTTTGACATCTTTCTGCCCTTGTCGTCGCGCACGATGCCGTGAATCAATACGTAGCGGAAGGGAACCTTGCGCATGTGTTCAAGACCCGAGAAAATCATCCTCGCGACCCAGAAGAAGATTATGTCGTAACCCGTGACCAACAGGTCGGTGGGGTAGAAATAATCCAAATCGGGAGTATCGTCGGGATATCCCAGGGTCGAGAATGGCCAGAGAGCCGACGAGAACCACGTGTCGAGCACGTCCTCGTCCTGCTTGATGTTTTTGGAGCCGCAGTGAGGGCACTCCGTGGGATCGGTCTTTTGACAGATTTCGGCGCCGCAGTCGGGGCAGTACCACACGGGAATTCGGTGACCCCACCAAAGCTGGCGGGATATGCACCAGTCCTTTACGTTCTCCATCCAGTTGTAATAAATTTTTGCAAACCTTT
>ERZ1643251.1226-NODE-1226-length-30194-cov-5.441023_pt1 | contig 30194 bp, 27 predicted proteins | sample MGYA00579261_ERZ1643251 | MGnify/ENA primary metagenome ERZ1643251 (study PRJEB29033, sample SAMEA4952267) | chicken gut metagenome | biome: Broiler Chicken; feature: Gastrointestinal Tract; material: Caecum | place: Ireland | collected 2018 | study: Broiler... | reverse complement strand
TACATTCCTCTCAACATCACCACGATAGGGAGAACAAATAAAAACTTTTTTCATCTTAATTCACCTGTACCTTTCATAATCATTCGGGGGTGTGCCCGTGTTAGTACGGAGCGAACTGAGAAATAATACTGTTCATAACTTCGAGATCGTGGCCTTCCAATCCCGGAGCCAGCTTTTTCAGAAGAGCCGCCTGTTCCGGGGAGAGTGTCTTACGGTTCTGATGGTACCAGTTCATCACCTTCACTCCTCCGCCGTAACGGCCACGAACTGTCTCAATGGGGTATGAACACGACAGTTCCTCAATATCCCGGCGGATTGTCTTTTCATTCACGCCGAACTCTTCTGCCAAATTGGCTATCGTATCTTGCCGCCGGATGCAAAGCGCATCCAGAATTGCCGCCCGCCGTTCATTGGCTCTCATCGTGTTCACACCTCCTTTCGCTTCGTTGTCTATAATCTAGGGGTTAAACCGGACACCTTTTGCCCGGTTTAAAAACTTTTTTTCAAAACTTCCTGATTGTATATTCTCTTTTTCTCTCTTCATTTTCTTAATAACGAATCGCTTGTCTGAAAACGAAAAAAAGAGCCAGGATACGGCAAACCAGCAGTTTTCACTGCTATGTCTGCGTACCCCGGCTCGGCGGTAGTCTCCTATGGACTCCTATTGGCTCAGTCAATACTCAGCTTTTCAATATGGAATTTATGAGCGGCACCCTTGGCCGCCTTCGCTGGGTATGCTTTCATCTCGTCAAAATCGAAGATAGAAAACTTCCCGCAATTCGGACATTTATATGAGGCCCGTCCATGAGAATTCTCATACACCATCGCCTTTTCCTTGGGACAACAGGGAAAAGGGATCTGCCCTTTTAATTTATCTTTAACATTTACCATCGGCAACACCTCCTAAATAGCGATGCAAATTCATTTGCTGTCAAGTTAGCTGTCAAAAGAAGAAATCCATTCCAGTATATCATCAGTATAAATTTCTCCGGTTTTCAAAAGTTTCCTCCGTTCTTTCATACCGTCAGTCAACTCTTTTAGGCGACAGGCCAGTTCTTGATCCTCTGGATGACGCTTAAGCGCCATTTTCAGTCGCATATACAGCCTTCTATATTCCTGTGTGAGGACATCGTTCTTCATCTTTTTTGCCTGCGTTGCATTGGCTCCGATATCTCTACAATTCTTGTTAGCATCCTGTGGAGATGGATACCCACAATATTTGGAATCGGAACGCCCAACAGGTACAAAATAATTCCCGCAATTTTTACACTTTACAAACTTCGTATTTGTTTCCAGCGCATGAGCAGCTTCAAAAAGGATAAGCGACATGGAAGACTTAATCGTATAAACAGAATGGAACGCATTGTCAAAATACATGATCTGGAACCCTATATGTTGAAACTCCACATTGGAAGAATAAAGATCCCAAAATCTCATCACTTGCTCTGTATCATACTCATCTTCCATCACAAGCATGTTGAAGGAATATTTAAAAGCAACATAGCTGTTCGCATAACCGCAATAGGATGCTAATAAAGCCTGGCCTATCGTTGTAATATCAAATTCACTGAAACCAGTATTTTCTAATATGAAGTCTTTTACCTGATTATCTTCATTAAGAGTATCAAGTAGATTCTTGCGTTCCTCTTCACTAGCAAGGTTCAGATCTGTCATAATATCAGAAATATCAGTAAGTACCATTACGGCCGTAATTACTCCGTACTTTTCAAGCATGGCCTCGTACAAACTCATCAGAGCCTTGCCTCCATTTTCTTTCAAATCTGTATCCTGAAAAAATGGATTGTCCATAATCAATGGTTTCAGTTCTGTAGGGTGCAGGCGGGCATACTCACAGATCATTCCACCTATCGGATATTCCTTTACGATGCCTCCCCCTATCACAGTATTCTTTTTTCCATCAAATTCTACATTCAAACCGACATCCATTGTGCTGCCTCCTGTTATCAATCATTCTATCAATTTACAATCGCCGTTTTGTAAACAATCGTAATTTTATTTTATTTCTTGATAACATTATAGCAAAACACGGTATGTAGTCAATAGCTACAAAAAATATTGATTGCTAATATTTACAAAACAGCTATTGTTAACGGCCCATTATTCCGGGCATGACAACCAATTCACGCCCCTCTCCCGGCATCATCAAGTCTCACCATCAAGCATGCGGCATACACAACTCGTTTTTCACATTTCCTACGGATTTCCTCAATGGCCAGATCCAACTTATTCAGCCGATCAAGGTATAACATATCCGTAAAAAGATCGAGCTGCTCTGGCTGGCCCTGTGATACAAGGCTAATCGCACGAACACAAACCGCCCGCACTGGTGTAGTCCACCCTGTCTTGACACCTGCTTTCTTAGCGGCTTCTGATTTCGCCAATACAATACCATGGCGATCCTCTATTGCTCCTCACACGGCCACCGCTTTTCCTCGAAGTGCCGGATTCATCATGATCTTCACACTAGCATAAAAGCAGTTCAAATCACTATGTAAAATGTCTTTTTCTGACAGTTGTAAAACCTCCCTCTTGACAAAAATGTGCAATCAAATTACAATTAATGTGCAATTAAATTTCACATATTTGATTATAGGCAATTCAATCGCACTTGTCAAGCACGAATGTGCAATTCATTTTCACTAAAAAGGAGGCAATTATGAAATTCGGAGAAAAGCTAAAACAACTCCGCACAAATAAAGGTGCGTCCCAAGAAGAAACAGCAAAAGCATGTGGTATTTCCAGAAGAACTTATATAGGGTATGAGCAAGAAGGACGTTATCCCAGAAACCGAGAAGTATATTCTCGGCTGGCAGATTTTTTTGACGTGGATCAGAATTACCTTTTAACTGAGGATGAGAATTTTGTTACGAGCGCTGCGGAACGCTACGGTTCCAGAGGGAAACATCAGGCAGAAAAGCTGGTAGCGGAACTTTCCGGGATGTTCGCTGGTGGTGAATTATCCGAACAAGATAAAGATGCAGTCATGCTTGCCCTGCAGAAAGCCTACTGGGCCTGCAAAGAAGACAATAAAAAATACACTCCTAAAAAGTACCGTCCAAAATCCGAATCCTGATTATTGGACATACATTTTGGTATGATACGATTGAGGAGGGGTAGAATTGAACTCAAAGGCTATTTACCAAAAGGCAAACGCTCTTGTCCGTCAGTCTGGCACAAGAGATGCAGAAAAAATCGCTAAAGATATCGGCATATGGATTTTTGACGAACCATCTTTTAAAGATCTGCTTGGTATGTACACCTTCCGCTGGAACCACCGTCTCATTTTTCTAAATCCCCGGATGGATCATTATCTTCGTCAAATGGTAATTGCCCACGAATTAGGGCATGACGCAGAACACCGGGATCGGGTAAAAGAATCCAAAGATGGATTGAAAGAATTTACCCTTTTCCAGATGAAGGACACCACGGAATACGAGGCGAATGCTTTCGCTTCCCATATTCTTTTGGATAATGAAGAAGTCTATGATTTAGCCCGTTCCGGCTATGATGTGGTGCAGATTGCTCAGCAGATGGGATCAGACATCAATCTCATGCTGATTAAGTTACAGGAAATGAATAAACTGGGGTACGATTTTAATATCCCATATGATCCAGACAGCCGATTCTTCAGAAAAATTCATATCTTATCTAGCCAAGAAAGAAGGGATCACTATGATAATAATCGCTGCCGTTGACGATAGAAACGGCATGATGTTCAACCATCGCCGCCAGAGTCAAGATAAGGTGCTACGTGAAAAAATCCTATCACTGACCGCTGGTAAGGTACTGTGGATGGATCATTACTCTGCCAAACAATTTTATGGCTATACCGTTCCACAACTGAATATAGATGATCGCTTTATGTGGGAGGCTGCTCACGGTGAGTATTGTTTCGTGGAGGATGTATCTGTCTCACATTTTGAAAAAATTGCCGAACAGATCATTCTCTTTAAATGGAACCGGAAGTATCCCGGCGATTTCTATTTCGATATTGATGTGCAAAAACCAAAATGGAAATTGATCCATACCGAGAACTTTTCCGGATCTTCCCATGAAAAGATTACAATGGAGGTATATGACCATGCGTAAACTACAGAAGACACTCCTGCCTCTCCTGCTGGTGGTTATGCTTTGCTTTACAGGATGCAGTGAGACAACACCAGACACCAATAACACTCTAAGTAATTCGACTCAGACAACGACTGCCCCAACTGATGAACCTTTTCAGCAAGAAGATATACCGTCTACACCGGAAACCGCTCCTGCTATAGATCTAAACAATATTCCAACATTTTCTGGAGAGCCATATATTGCCCTTAACAATAATGTTCCTGAATTTGACGATACTGACCTTACGACTTCTTCTTTTGAAACCTACAGTGTTCTGGATTCATTAGGCCGTTGTGGTGTCGCTTATGCCTGTATTGGAACAGATCTGATGCCCACAGAAGAACGAGATTCCATCGGACAGGTAAAACCATCGGGCTGGCACACTGTGAAATATGACTGTGTTGATGGGAAGTATCTATATAACCGTTGCCACCTGATCGGCTATCAATTAACAGCAGAAAATGCAAATGAAAATAATCTGATCACAGGGACACGCTATTTGAATGTTGAAGGAATGCTTCCGTTTGAAAATATGGTAGCCGACTACATAAAAGAAACTGGGAACCACGTGCTTTATCGGGTAACTCCAATCTTTGAAGGTGACAATCTAGTAGCCAACGGTGTTCACATGGAAGCAAAATCCGTAGAAGATAATGGTGATGGCATTCTTTTCAATGTTTATTGCTACAATGCGCAGTCCGGCATTGGCATTGATTACGCTACTGGAGATAGCTGGCTTGATGACGGATCAGTATCCGATACACAAAATGACACAACACAATCCAATTTGTCCGAAATCAGTGAAGAAACCTATATACTAAACACTAATTCCCATAAGTTCCACAAACCGTCCTGTTCCAATGTTAACCAGATGAGTGACAATAACAAACAGGAATTCACAGGAACAAGAGAGGAAGTTATCGCCATGGGCTATGATCCTTGCGGCCAGTGCAATCCATAGGAGGCGCAGCATGAACGATATAAAAGTATATGTGGACGTAATCGTCAATTTCCGCAATGATGGAGTTATGTTGTCTCGACAAATTACATAGGAAGATGGCCACAAATATAAAATTAACCAGATCTCCGATATACGGCCCGCCGCAGCCGCCAAAGTCGAAGGGAGGGGGACCGTTACACAGTATGGATCAAGGGTCAGCAAAGCTACCTTTTCTTTGAAAGGAACTGCTCTCTCACCGGAAATAATGTCGGACACTGGTTCGTAGAGAGAAAAGTATCTTGACATAAGCAAAATGAAGCACCTCTTTAATTATTGTAACCTCATAGTTTTTTTGCTATACTTGGACTACTTGGGCTATGTAAAAGAGAATCGGAAAATAGGAACATAGATTAAGATGCTTAATATACGTGTATACCATTCTGAACTTGGATTTTGAAAAATTTATGGCTCTTGTTCCTTATAAAGCAGAATGAATGCTTTGATTGAATATCTGTTTGATATAATTCTATAAAGAACATATCATCGAAATGTCTGCCCAGAGCAGACTGTATCTTGTTATAAAGGAGGATAATCAAATGAAGAAAAAACAATCTGGTAGATTGACGAAGCAGCATAAAAAAAATCAGGGGGTTATTGGCATCTTTGGTGATAAAGCGCAAGAGCATGACAGAGAGGTATCCGACACTTCGCACATAGTTATTAATGAATTAAAAAAAGAATACCCGCAACTACAATTTAGGTATAGAAAAGAAATTTCCAAACGGGAAATAAATGAGGCACTTAAAACTATAGATCCTTATTTAGGGCAGACTCTATATGTTGAAAATGCAAGAATTAAACCCGATGGAGGTATTATTGAAGTAAAAGATTCTGAAGGCAATTGGCGTGTTGTATTAGTATCTGAGGCAAAGCACCAAGGAAAAGACATCGAAAATATCAGGAAGGGTAAACTCGTTGGAAAAAATAGTGACCAGGATATTATGGTGGCTGGTAATGCCATAGAACGAGCACATAAAAATATTTCGGAAATAGCCAATTATATGCTTTTTGAGCCCTACTTTCCTTATGTGCTTTTTCTAGAAGGATCAAACTTTTTGACTCATGATCTTTCGGTTCGTAGGCCTGATGGAAGGGTCGTTACGTTGACTTACAACGCAGGAAATTTAAATAGATTGGATAGATTAACCGCATCTAACTACGGAATGCCTATTAATACAAATCTATGTAGAAATAGGATCGTTTCACATAACGGATATAGTATAATGCTTCAGGCTGCGTCTATTTATACTCAAAATGATGGAGAACATTGGGCAGTTGAAGACATGATCAAGATTATGCTAGATATAGCACACACTTCGCTTGAAATGATATTTCAATGATTATAATGGATATGTAAAATTTAAGTTTTAAGGAGATAAAACATGGCATACACTTATTTAGATTTAGTAGCCGAGGTATTAACTGAAAACGGCCATCCAATGACGATTCATGACATTTGGGATTATGCTACTGTTAAGGGTTATCAAAGTAAGCTTACATCCATAGGCAAGACACCCAAAAAAACTATAAATGCAGGTTTACATAAAAATATCGCTCGAAAAGAAGCTGCCCGTTTTAAGCAGATAAATAAAAAACCTGCATTATTTGACTTGAAATAAACGAAAAGCTATGGCAATATGCTATAAACTTTTCAAAAGGAGATGAAACCCATGAACAAACGAGATTATGAATCGTTGGAAAACTTTTTTACTAAAAAAACGCTTATTCAAAACGCCTTTACATTTAAAGATGGAGATTTCAGCGATAAAAAACGTATGAGTGATCCTATCTTTAAATCAATCGGGTATCCCAGTAAGATTTTTTATGCAAATATCCAAAAATACATAAAAGCATATACTATGCCAGGAGCAGTAGTGTTGGATAGTTGTGCTGGAAGCGGTTCTACTGGAATTGCCGCACTTCTTGAAGGCCGAAAGGCAATCCTGATGGACGATAGCCCACTCGCCACTAACATGGAATATAACCTTGTAAACTATGTAGATTTTGCTTTACTCGATGAAGAATATCGAAAAATGATGAAGAAACTGGAGCCGATCCTTAACGGAATTTATGCAACAAAACTATCTGATGGAACCGATGGCTATGCAGAGGTAATCATTGCAAGTAATGTTTATAGTTGCCCCAACTGTGGTCAAGAGATTGTTTTATATAAAAATGAAACCGGGAAACGCTCTGAGTATAAATGTAAAGTGTGTGGTCAAATAATAAACATTGCCAATAAGAATGATAAGGAGCATCAAATAGATAAACGAAGGCCTGTAGAGGTGACTATCAGATCTACCACAACAAGGAAAAAAGAGACCCGTAAAATTACAGATGAAGACAAGAAATATTGGGACGAAATTCTTGAAAGATACGAAGCAGAGTATAAAAGTCTCTGGTCACCTGATGAACATATCGTCTATAACAGAGCGTACCCACGTGTTGGAGGGTGGCCAGGCTTTCCAATCGATGCAACAGTAAGCGATCTGTTTCCAAAGAATAATCTTCTGGCGCTAAAGATACTTAATCACTATATAGAAACAGAAATTAAAGATGAGAGTACACGCCAATTTATGAAGTTTATTTTCTTAGAGATACTCTTCCGCACAAGCAGTCGATTGTTCACTGGCTCAGGAATAAAAAATGTATATCATATTCCTCCTGTAGGAAAAGAACAAAATGTTCTTACCGTTTTTAAGAGAAAATATAAAGGCATTGTTAAGGCTAAAATGTTCTTGCAAAATCAATTAAGTAAGGCACAGACAGAAAATGATATTAGAATCCTTCGCTGTGATGCAAAGCAGTTACCAATTCCCGATTGTTCCGTTGACTATGCCTTTATTGATCCACCATATGGTGGAATGGTGCCATATGCGGAACTAAATCTATTTTATAGTGCTTGGCTTCATGAGAAAGAAGATCTTGATAATGAAATCATGATCCCGATGGACTACGAGAAAAAAGATGGTTACGTTGAACTGTGGGGATCATATATTGAGAAAGCGTTTGGAGAGGTTTTTAGGGTTTTAAAACCAGGGGCATACTTTACTGTCGTATTTCATAGTACGTTTAACAATATTTGGAATGAGCTCAAAAATATCATGCAGGTGCGGCTGGGTTTTGAGTTTGTAAACATAGTTGAAAATGAACGGGGAACCACTTTTCACACAAACCATATTAATGACACTAATCCTGTTAGTGCCTTTATTACATATAAAAAAGCAGAGGACGGCCGTCCACATCCATCAGAAGTGCATACTTCAAGCAACGTATTTGACATTTTTGAAATGGACTTCTTTGAAAAGGAGCGAACATTCAGGGCTATACAATCGCAAATCATAAAGTTGGTTAATGAATATAACCTGGCGGAAGTTCCTGATGATAAAACCATTGAGGCTTGGATTAACAGTATTTGTATAAAAAAAGGAAACAAGTATTCCCTTAAATAATAGAAAGCCCAGCAGAGCAATGATTTTTTAGCTCTGCTGGGTTTAATTATTATAAATGGATTGCGTAGTCCTCTGTCAGGAATGCAGACCCGAATTTTAGTTTCAGATCAGTTTGTTGCTCTTTTATAGGCAATGTTCCTGAAGAATAGTATTCTCGAACAGCGGAAATGTTCTCCACTGCAGAATAGTTTTCAGTAGCAAAGAGACAGTCCAACAGTGGGAGCTTACAGATATTAAAATCGGTACGTCCAAGACTGATTATGCCGAATGCATCAAGAATATTCAAAATAAACGGTAGACGCCTTTTTGCGCCTTCTAGAGATGGAATCTCGATTCCATTAATTTCAAAGTATTCCTTTATATAAGGGGCAGTAAAATAATTCTCATAAACCTTGCTTTTTACAAAGTGTGTAGTATTTTTGTTTTCATGGAATAAGTAAATTAGCATATGCTGAACAGCATCCATCTGAAGAAAAATGCTTGCCAGTTTGTTCTGCGGTTCTAAAGGCAGTCTACGAATAAAAGCATTATAATAAGCTTCATTATGAACCATAGACCAGCTGATTTCTTTTTTTCCGCTTGTATTAAATGCATAAAAATCAGCATCTATTACATAGTCACTTAAAATTTTATAAAGCATCTTTCCTGCCGGAGTAAGATTTCTAAATGTGTCAGCATCTACAATCTCATCTGGATTACGGTCATCATAAAGGAATCCGAGTTCCATGCATGCCCAAATTTTATACCTTGTCTGACGTGCAAGTGTAGAGGAAACACCATCTGCAGATATATAAAGTTCAGGACTTACAAGGTCAGTGAAAACTTTATCTCCTAATGTCTTTACAATATAGAAAATATGCCCTAAATGCGTTCCCTGTGGATAATGATAGCTAGCCTTCGTTGCCTCGCCAATCGCCTCTAGGAATTTGTTCCATGTACCGTAATGGTTTCTATAGGCACTTAGCTTATATTTGCTTAGTTCTTCGTTATTCATATCTTCTGGAGCCGGCTTCCTACGCAGAGCTTCTTTAACTGCATAGTAGTTATCTTTAAACTCATCTTCAGATATGTCTCTTGTTGTTTCATCACGAGCTTTGAAAAGTTCCTCGACAGATTCATCAAAGTGCACATCGCAGCCAATTGGCCAATCAAGGAAATCCTTAACCCCAAATTTACCTTTTCCAGTACCTGCTCCAGTAGAACCAGGAGCTGCTCCCGAAATATATTGTCTAATATTTTCTGCCTTTTTAAAGTTACCAATAAAATCTAAGACAATTACATGTGACTTATTGGGGCTCAAACGCAATCCACGTCCTAATTGCTGAATAAATATAGTTTTCGATTCCGTTGGGCGCAAAAATAACAAAGCTTCAACATCAGGAAAGTCTACTCCCTCATTGAATAAATCTACAGTAAATAAAACTTGAAGCATATTATCCCGAAATTCCTGTATAAGATTTTTTTTCTGCTCATCTGATAAAATGGACTTATTGCTATGTACAGCAGCCGATGGAATCCCTTTTGAGTTAAAGAAAGCGGCCATATCAATTGCGTGCTGAATATTAACACAGAAACCAATAGATTTTTTTCCAGCAGCATGAAGCATATATTTTTGATAAATAGCCTCGTTTCTTTCAGGAATATTGAGCTTTCTACCCAAGTCAGCTACATCGTAATGAATGCCATTGTGCCTGATCTTGCTATAATCAATATCATCTTTCAATCCATAATATTTAAATCCAGAAAGGTATCCGCATTCGATAGCTTCTCTTTGAGACAATTCATAATAAATATTATAGTCAAAAAGCTCTAAAATATCTGCTCTGTCCTGACGCTCTGGAGTAGCAGTAAGTCCAATCATATATTTTGGTTTAAAATAGTCTGTGATTTTCTTATAAGTTGTACATGATGAATGGTGAACTTCATCTATGATAATGTAGTCAAAATCATCCGGCTTAAATAGATCAATATTGCCATCGCGATAAAGAGTATCTTTTGAGGCGAAAATAAGCTGCGAAGAGGTGTCTTTTTCTGTAGCATTAAAAAAACCTTTGCTTACTTCAGGCCATACATCGTTAAATTTTTCATAAGCCTCTCTGAGAATCTCATTTTTGTGAACAATAAAAAGTGTTCTTACATTCAAACGTTTTGCGTCAAGAGCGGCAAAAATAGTTTTACCCATACCTGTCGGAAGAATAACTACTCCTCGATTTACTCCCGTGTTGCGGTAATATTCACAGGCAGCTAAAGCGCACTGCTGAGGATATGTTGGAGAAAAATCATCTCGATGTAAATGGTAAGGATTGATCTGTGCATCGGCTTTAAACGTCCGCCGTAAAGTGTTAATACATAAATCAGGATGATTACGTATCTGATTATAAGAAAAACGGACTAAGATATAGCCATTGAGAATTAGATCATTTTGTTTCATTAGAAGATCATCAAAATACTCAGGCGTTACACGAGAAGCCCCCTCTGCATGATATGTGTATCCATCTATCTCGATAACATAATTATAGCGATTGGTAGAAACGGTAAAATCTAATTTACGAGTCCGACATTCCGAATCTTCAAACGGAGTTTGGGCTCGAAGGTAATCCAGTCCATTTTCTCCTGCATATGGATAAAAGACATCTTCAACAAAAGTCTGTTCGATTTCATTCATTTTACCTTGATTGGCCTTTATGAAATCCTGCAATGTCATATACGAAACCTCCTTCTTTATTTCTGCACACAAAAATGCTATAATATTATACCACAGACGAAGAGTAAAATATACACCGGCTTGTTTAAGAATGCTTGGAGGAAATGGTATGAGTGAAAAAAAACGTCAGGCCATCATTGTCAGTGATGTTGTAGATTGCTTAAAACAACTGCCAGATGAATCTGTACAGCTTATAATTGCAGACCCTCCGTATAACATAGATATAGCAGAGTGGGACAACTACGAAAACTACACTGAATGGGCCTCACAGTGGATAAGTGAATCTTTTCGTGTATTGAAAAAGACCGGAAATATGGTTATATTTGGAGGCTTTCAGTTCGAAAACGCAGGTCGTGGCGACCTGTTGGAATTAGTTCATTACATTCGTAATCATACGGATTTTAAACTGGTTAATGTTATCATCTGGTACTATAAAAATGGTATTTCGGCAAAAAGATTTTACTCCAATAGACATGAGGAAATTATGTGGTTTGCAAAATCCAAAAAATATATATTCAATCTCGATGATGTCAGAGTAAAATATGATCCTGAAACATTAGAACTATATAAAAGGGATAAAAGATTAAATCACAAAAATCTCGAAAAAGGAAAAAATCCAACAAACGTATGGGAAATCTCGCGATTAAACAGCAATTCACTTGAACGAGTAGGTCATCCAACACAAAAACCAGAAAAAATTATTGAAAGATTAGTCCGTTCCATGAGTAATAAGGGGGACTTAGTATTAGACATATTTGCCGGTTCCGCTGTAACACTTAAAGTGTGTATCGAGCAGGAACGAGAATCTATTGGATGTGATATATCCCCTGACATATTAAAATATGCAGAATTACAACGAAAAAAAGTGCAAAATTGTTGCTATACATACATAAATGATATAAGTAACTTTTTTAATTGAATAGCACTTTCCATAGCACCAATTAACCCTAGGGCATATGCAAATTTTGAAATCTTATAACTTTAATGTATCTTAGTTCATAATCTGTCTTGTATTGGGCATCTACAATATCGCAAAAAGCCATCGTGCCTACCTCGTATCTCCTAACCATCAATAGGAACTCCCCTGTTGCTGCATACGTGGTAGGTAATAGCTTTTTCGTATTCAAATTCATTTACGCCTGCTAAGACAGCGAAATCTCCTCCAATATGCTAATGAACCACTAACTGTAGTCCATCCAAAAACAATAGTCTCTAAATATTCATTGAAATAAACATTTTTCAATTTTCGAACGTATGTATAAATAAAAATCCCACAAATTTGCTTTTACCGGAAAGTCCTTTCTATATACAAACTTTGTTCTATATTTTATTTTTTGCATAGCACACCACTTATATATATCTCTCATTCTAAAATCGTCACCCGCTTCTATACGTTTCGATAAATATGAAAACTTCACCACATCTAATTCCGATTGCAAGTATAAATAAAACCATACATTAACGAATTGCCACTATGCCCATCTTTGTATTTCTCCCTTCCGTTAAATTGTATTTTTGCCATAAGGTTATATACTTTCGCCATTTTTTGTAAGAAACTTACCACCCCTTGAAGTCCTCAAAAGGACAATCGCAAAAAATGAAGCTGAAAATTACAGAAAAAATATGTAAATAGAGGATATCTAACTTGCCAGAAATGGCATATTTCCGGGCTTTCTCAAATTTACATTAATACCAAGAATAAAGTTTGAACACCATAGATCACTATAAAATGTAATTATCCATTTTGATAAAAACTTTATTTATAACAAAACGGCATTGCACTTCCAGTTAATTAAAGAAAATGCAATGCCATTCTTTTTTCTGGTTTTGTGAAAATATATCCTTTCGCCAAAACGTATAACACCTGTTCTCCCATGTCTATCCCCCTGGGTAAATCAATTTCCCTATACCCATTCTACGGAAACAGAAACACACACCTATTTTCGCTCCAAATCGGCAGAAACCTTTGATTTACTGGGCTTTTTTCGTCAGCAGAGCAACTGTTTCAACATGCACCGTCTCACAGAATTGATCCACCGCACACATCTTCTCCACCCGATACCCTCTCATCTGCATCATTTCCAGATCTCTGGCCAAACTTGTCATCTTGCACGAGATATACACGATCCGTTCTACACCGTAATCCAGTATCTTCGGCAGTGCCTTTGGATGGATTCCGTCCCTCGGCGGATCAAGCACGATGACATCCGGCTTTTCTTCGATGTTATCCAACACCTGAAATACATCGCCCGCTATGAATTTGCAGTTGGAAAGGCCGTTCCTCTCGGCATTTTCTTTTGCAGCATACACCGCCTCTTCGACAATCTCCACTCCGATGACCTGTTTTGCCACAGGCGCCAGCACCTGACTGATGGTTCCCGTTCCGCTGAATAGATCGAACACGGTCATATCACGGATATCTCCGATGTATTCTCTCACCGTTTCATAGAGCACCTCCGCCCCTTTGGAATTGGGCTGGAAGAAGGAGAAAGGCGTGATCTTGAACTTTAGTCCCAACAGCTTTTCGTAAAAATAGTCCTGCCCATACAAGATGCGTGTCTCGTCGCTTTTGACCACATCCGACAGGGAATCATTGAGGATATGCAGGATACCCACGATTTTTCCTTCCAGTTCCAGAGAAAGAAGCTGCTCCACAAGAGGGAACAAGTCATGTTCTTCCTGTGTTGTGGTCACAAGGTTGACCAATATCTCTCCTGTCGTATCGCCGCGCCTTAAGAGAAGATGACGCAGATACCCCACATGCTGCATTTTTTTATAATAGCTTACATTCCGCCTGCGGAAATACTCCAACACACAAACGAGTATTTTATTCATATCTTCATGCACCAGTCTGCAGTCAGCGGCAGTCAGCACATCATAAGTGCTTCCTTTTTTATGAAGTCCCAGTGAAAGAGGGCTGTCTTTATACTCATCACCAAAGGAAAACTCCATTTTATTGCGGTATCCGAACTCCTTTGGGCTTGCTTTCACTCCCTCGAACACATATGTACCCTTCACCGCCTCATCCATGATGCGCCGGATCTGGTCTTCTTTCATCTTCATCTGCTCCGGATAGGACATTGTCTGATACATACAGCCGCCACACGCGGGGAAAATGCTGCACACTGGATCGCGCGTTTCCAGCGATGACTTTTCAAGCACTTCCAAAAGACGTCCTTCTGCATTCCCCCGTTTAAATTTATTGATGACGAAACGTACTTTCTGACCGGGAATCCCGTTTTTGACCGTCACATGCCTCTCCTCTTCGGAAACATACACGATCCCTTTGTTCGGAAAGTCTACTCTATCAATAATACCTTCAAATATCTGCCCTTTTTTCATCTTTTCCTCCACTCATTGCAAGAATACGCTCCAAATGTTCTTTCCCGCCCGCATGGTCATTACCTGCTCCATTTCGCCTGACATTCTGAAAAATCCATTCCACTTTTAAGGCATGTCCCTCATATTTTCTATGTCCGCATCACCTACAAACTTGCTGACCACAACAAAACAGGCAGGTTGCAGTTTCCCACATCCTGCCCGTATGCTATGTTTTTGTTTTGTGAAATGTATTACACCTGATCTTCTTCGCTGAAATAATCATCAAAATCGTCGTCGAAATCATCCTCGAAGTCTTCCAGATAATCTGGTGTAAAGAAACGGTATACCGCATATGCAATCGCTGCAACTGCCGCAACCGCACCGATGATAGCGAGTACCCATACGACTGTATTTTTCTGTTTTTCCGCTTCTTTCTTATTCAGGATGTCGCTTAATTTTGATTCAGCAATAAGCTCTTCTATCTTGCTCATAATACACGTCCTTTCCCTGTCCATGGGACAGTGCTTACTTTCTGTTTATTATAACACTAACATTTCCAGATTACTACTAGTTTTCGAGATTTTTTCGCCGCCGCATAGGCTCCTCCAACGATACAACTCCATCCGTCGCTCCCACGCGCTCCACCGCGCAGGACGCCGCCGCACACGCGAACTGTCCGCACTGGGGCAGAGAGTATCCCTCGGATAACGCCCAAAGGAATCCTGCGGCGAAGCAATCACCCGCTCCGGTCGTATCGACACAATGTTCCACTTCATATGCGGGGATACGATACAATTCATCCTTCGTCCGGATGAGACATCCTTTTGTCCCGCACTTGATCACCGCGCAGGAGACGCCTGCCTCGATCAGTATCTCCGCATTTTTGCCCGGATCGTCCTCTCCTGTGAGCAGCGCAATCTCTTCCTCGTTTGGCAGGATATAATCTATATATGGAAGAAGTCCGTATAAATCTTCAAGTGTTTCCCCGTTCTTCGCCTTCGTCATATCCGCCGCCAGTATCCTGCCCGGCTTCTCTTTTATCGCACGGAACAGTTCTTCCATCGCCTTGATATCCAGCTTTGAAGACACGAAGATACTGGCAAAACTCACGATATCAGCCATCGTTTCCACATGTGGCATGATATCCTCTTTTGACAACCTTCGCTGACTCCCAAACGGGTTTGTTATGAAGTGCCGCTCTCCCTGTCCGTCGATGAGCACGATATTGACAGAAGTGTCCGTTCCGGATTCCACGATCACACTCTCCGATGAGAGTCCGTTCTCCTTTATAAAACTAAGGATTCTCGCACCGGCCTCATCCTGCCCAATCTTGGAGATGAGTTGCACATCCCGGCCGAACCGGGATAATACGACCGCTTCGTTCAATGCGTCCCCACCGAAGGAAAGCCGGATCTCTTTCGCAGGGAAAGAGCCGGTTCTGAAAACATCAGGAGCAACGGGTGACGCCAAGACATCGATGACAGAGCCGCCGATGATAGTGATATCTTTCTTCATGGCCGAAACTGTCTACTCAACTGTCACGGATTTCGCCAGATTTCTCGGCTTATCTACATCCAGACCTTTCGCCACACTGACATAATAACCCATAAGCTGCAGCGGCACAATTGCAAGACTGGTCGTAAAATACTGCTCTGTCTTCGGAACATATACGGAGAAATCCGCGTTGTCCTCGATATTGTAGTTTCCGTAAAGCGTCAGTCCCATAAGGTAAGCGCCGCGGCTCTTTGTCTCAACCATGTTGCTCAGCGTCTTCTCAAAGAGCGCCTGCTGGGTGAGAACGCCAACTACAAGCGTTCCGTCCTCCACAAGGCTGATCGTTCCGTGTTTAAGTTCACCTGCCGCATACGCTTCGGAGTGGATATAACTGATTTCTTTCATCTTAAGGCTTCCCTCAAGGCTGATAGCATAATCAATACCGCGCCCGATAAAGAAGATATCCTTTGCATTGGCATACTTGCTGGCAAACCACTGGATACGTTCCTTATCATCCAGTGTTTTCTGGATCTTCTCCGGCAGCCGTCCCAACTCTCTGATCAGTTCTTTATATCTGTCCTCACTGATGAGTCCTTTTACGAACGCCATCTGTACTGCAATAAGGTATACGGCAATAAGCTGTGTACTGTATGCTTTCGTTGTCGCCACTGAGATCTCCGGCCCGGCGTAGGTATAGAGGATATAATCGCTTTCACGGGCAATGCTGGACCCTACCACATTGACGATACCGAGCACTGGCACTCCCTTTTCCTTCGCCAGACGCAGGGCGGCAAGACTGTCCGCCGTCTCGCCGGACTGGGATACAACGATGACCATCGAATTTTTCATGAGCTTCGGATTCCTGTAGCGGAATTCAGAAGCAAGATCCACTTCCACTGGCACGTCCGCCAGATCTTCCATCACATACTTCGCCACCATGCCCACATGGTAAGCAGAACCGCACGCCACGATATAAATTCTTTCCAGACCGGCAAGCGCCTCTGCTGTAAGTCCCACCTCCGAAAGATCGATCTGTCCGTCTTTCACATAAGCGCCGACTGTGTCCTGAACTGCTTTAGGCTGCTCGTGGATTTCTTTTAACATAAAATGCTCATATCCGCTTTTCTCCGCAGACTCGGCATCCCATTTGATCTCCACCATTTCCTTCTGTATCTCTTCTCTGTCAATATTATAGAAATGGATTTCATCGCCGGAAAGCTCTGCGATCTCCATATTTCCTATATAATAGACCTGTCTTGTCTGGTCAAGGATGGCCGGGACATCAGAAGCGATAAGCGCGCCTGTATCATTCTTCCCAATGATGAGCGGACTGTCTTTTCTCGCCGCAAAAAGTTTGCCCGGATGATCGTGGAACAGTACACCGAACGCATACGAACCTCTGATGCGCAGCATAGCGCGGGTCAGCGCCTCTAAAGGTGTTCCCGTCTTTTTATAATAATAATCAACCAACTTTACGGCAATCTCTGTATCAGTCTGGGAATAAAATGTATATCCTGACTTCAGTAGCTTTTCCTTTAATTCCTGATAGTTTTCGATGATCCCGTTATGTACGAGGACAACTGACTTATCCTCTGTACAGTGAGGATGCGCATTATTTTCCGACGGTTCCCCGTGGGTAGCCCAGCGTGTATGCCCGATGCCGCATGTCCCCCGCACTGCTTTTCCGCCGTCCGTTTTTTCCGACAGGATCTTAAGACGTCCCTTTGCCTTTACAATCTCTATCTTTCCGCTTTTCTCGTTGCGCACGGCAATTCCCGCTGAATCATATCCTCTGTATTCCAGCTTCTCCAATCCCGAAAGCAGGATCGGCGCCGCCGGCTGCTCTCCTACAAAACCTACGATTCCACACATATTATTGTTTCCTCCTTCTCTACCTCTGCTGCATATCCTGTTACCCGGCTCATATCCGGAAAAAGAAAAAGTGATAAAACCTTCTGTTTCCTTTAGAAAATTTTACCACTCAATAAACTACTCTGATCCCTCTTGCCTTAAAATGCAGTTCCCCTCGTTACGATTACGCTACACATAATATCATTTCAGAGTGCGCTCTGTCAAGTCGCGAACCGTTTCTCTCTCTGTCCTCTGCCGATATATTATTTCTTCATCTTCGGTTCAAATATAAAGGAAGCAATGTATCCGAAGATCAGCGCTGCGGATATCCCTACCGCGCCTGCCTTGAAACCTCCCATGAACACGCCGATAAATCCGTTCTTATCAATGGCTTCCTTCACTCCCTGCCAGAGCACATTGCCGAATCCCAAAAGCGGCACACTCGCTCCGGAGCCTGCAAACTCCTGAAACGGCTTGTATATACCGCAGAATCCGAGCACGGCTCCCGTGCACACGAGAAGCACCATCACGCGCCCCGGCATCAGCTTCGTCCTGTCCAGCAATATCTGCACCAGCGCACAGATCAAACCACCTATAATAAACGCCTTCACATAGTCCATAAATTTTCATCCTTCTTTCTTTAATCTTCTCCTGATCAAAATAACGTACATTATACGCAAGGACACATGTATGTCTGCTAAGGACTGTAGAGCAGCGCCGGCATTTGGGTCGCGTGTTCTGCGATTCTATGTGCCGCTGCGTCTGCGGCCCAAGCGAGAGCAGGTCCGAAGCAGACATACACGGGTTCTTGTGTATCAATATACTTTAGCTGCAATGCTCAATGACAAGCCCATGGGCAATCCCCGGAACGCTCGCTCCCTCATTGAAGCTCACAGTGGACATGAGCGCCCCCGTAGGCACGAAAAGCACTCTTTTCCACTCTCCTTTTTCAATCTTCGGCAGCACATACGACGCAAGTGTAACCGCCGCGCAGCCGCAGCCGCTCCCGCCCGCGTGGGTGTCCTGCGTCTCCTGATCATAGATCGTCATGCCGCAGTCCATATGCTTCTCCCTGATGTCGTATCCCCTGCCTCTAACAAGATCGAACAGGATGGACTGTCCCACATATCCGAGATCCCCGGTGATGATGCGGTCATAATCTGCCTCTGTACGTTCCATATCCGCAAAGTTCTGTACAATCGTATCCGTAGCTGCCGGAGCCATGCACGCCCCCATGTTCTGCGAATCTTTCAGACCATAATCCACGATCTTCCCGACTGTCACCCCGGCGATACGGACATGGCTTTTCCTTGTCCCTCCCTGCGCCTCATTGTCCTGAGCTCCCACAAGGAACGCCCCGCTGCCTGTCACCGTCCAGTGGGCGGACAGCGGTCTCTGCGACGCATATCCCAGAGGGAAACGGAACTCTTTCTCAGCGCTCCCGAAATGGCTGGAAGTGACTGCAAGCATATAGCCGCCATACCCTGCCGCAGCGCTCATTGACGCCAGCGCCAGCGCTTCCCCTGATGTAGAACATGCCCCGTAAAGTCCGAACATCGGGATCTGTAGTCCTTCTACCCCCATTGAGGTGGCGATTCCCTGACGGAGCAGATCGCCTCCGAACAGGTAACGGATATCCTTCGCATCTACGTGAGCCTTTCCGATTGCCAGTATGCAGGCTTCTTTCTGCATGACGCTCTCCGCTTCCTCCCATGTGTCTGCCCCGAACAGGTCGTCCTCATTTGTCATGTCAAATAACTTTCCCAGCGGACCTTCGGCCTCTTTGCTCCCTACCACGGACCCTGCACTGATAATGTACGGAGCATTTCTGAATATCAGGCTCTGGCTCCCCTTTATGATCTGATCCATAATCCATCCTCATTTCTTAGTCTCAGCAGACTGGTTTTATCTTTTTATGCGATTATTGTGCACAAATCTGTCAGAAATATGCAGGGCACATTTCCTCTAAATGCTTTACTTTTCCTTGAAAGCTGACGATAATATATTCAAGAGAAAAAGAAATGAATGTAAATGCCGACAATCATAATATTTACCGGGTTTTGATTAATGAAAGGATGGGGTATCACTATGCAGATTAACGGATACTTAAACGCCGCAGCGCCGGCATATCGCTCTTTTGATATGCAGCATAGAGCAGGCATCACAAGAAAGCAGGGGTTTGCACAAATGGTTCAGATCACAAACCAGACGGATAAATTTGTACAGCCGTCGTGGGGAAAATCGTTGTCATTTGATACTCCCAAAATGAGTGATGGGTCGCCGTTTGCCGACTTTACAGAAGATGAGATTTCTGCCAAAGCGCAGGAACTTGCCTCTTTGATGACAGAAACACCGACTGGCGTCGAGATTAACCTTGTTCGTGGAATGAGTATGTCCCAGCTTGCTAATCTTATCGGCGGCATTGGAAAACAAATCGACGATGCGCTGACCGCCGGAGATATTACAGAACAAGAGTATGCTGATTTGAACAATGCACTACTTTCTTATTCCTCGTTTATGACTGAGAAGGCAGAAACAAAAAATGCGATGGTGCATGTTCTGCGCCAAACAGACGATGCGATTCGGGAACAATTTGGGCGTGGGGCATCGGATGAAGAGGTTGAGAATTACGTTGAAAAAATAAGAGGCACATGGAACGACAGGATTAACGAATTTCTAAAAGACAATTCGTATGACCGGACAATATTAGACCAGATGATTGCTGCTGTTCGTGATGGAAGAAGCTTATCTTTTGACAGAAAAGCTTAAAAATCGTTTTTCCTCTCAATCTGAACACGGCCGCCGATGGACTTGATTGCAGAAATCAGGTCATCGGCGGCTTTTTGTATATTTCCAGTGAAATCTCAGATACTATGAAAAAATGCTGACCGCTCTGTCAGCATGAAAAGGAGTGCTTCTTATGGATAAAGTACAGAAAATGAAACAGGAAAAACAGTATGAAGAATATGTCAAGCAGAAGACCCCGCAGCATAATGTGTGGCTTAACATGCTCAAAGCATTCATAACCGGCGGGACTATCTGTGTCATCGGACAGGTGTTCTATCATTATTGTGAGCTTCAAAAGCTGAGTAAAGACGACTGCAGCGGCTGGACTTCTATGCTCCTCGTTCTCCTAAGCGTGATTCTCACGGGTGTGGGTGTCTATCCCCAGCTTGCGAAATGGGGCGGCGCGGGCGCTCTTGTACCGATTACCGGATTCGCCAACTCCGTGGCCGCCCCTGCCATCGAATACAAAAAAGAAGGACAGGTCTTCGGCATCGGATGTAAAATCTTCACCATTGCCGGGCCTGTCATTCTCTATGGGATATTCACGAGCTGGGGACTGGGACTTTTATACTGGCTGGGAACACTGATCAAATGAGCCCCTTCTACAGAGGCTCATTTTCTCTGATCTTTCGCACCTCTCTGTCATACGTATATACCCCGTTTACCTCCTCCTCAATGTCCGACCACTGGGTATATACGCTTGCGCAGAGTCCTTCCGGGATCAATTCTTGCACCCTTCTCATCAGCTCTCTGTACGCGTCGTCGAGTGATTGTTTATCCTTGTGGGCGCCGTACCCGTACAGCTTCTCACATGCGCTGTGCTCCTCATTTATGAATGTATGCCCGCCGATCTCCGAGAGCACGAACGCTCTTTCCTTCTCCGGCTTCACCTTCAATTTGAAAAAATAATTGTGCACACTTTTGAAGTCTCCGCCGCCCTGATCGAACCAGCCACTGGCCTGATCAATGAGACGGTGGGGATCTGACTTTCTTGCAATTCTCACCATATCTTCTGCCTGAAACTGTCCCCACCCTTCATTGAATATGACCCAGACGGCAATGCTTGGATGCGCCTTCAGTATCCTTATAGTCTCCTTCATCTCCCGGACAAATTCCTTCTTCCCCGCTTTGTCCTCCCTTGATAAAAGTCTGGAAAATACATCTTTTACCCTGATATTCCACCACGAAAGTACGGTCGCGGCATATGTGATAAACCATGGCTTGTATTTCCCGCCGCCGTTTACCATGTCCTGCCATACGATCATCCCCAGACGGTCGCAGTGATAGTACCACCTCTGCGGCTCGATCTTGATGTGCTTGCGCACCATATTAAACCCTGTCTTTTTCATTTCCCTGATATCAAAGATAAACGCCTCGTCAGACGGTGCGGTATACAGTCCATCAGGCCAATACCCCTGATCGAGCACCCCGTTCTGGAACTGCGGCTGTCCGTTTAAGCAGATGCGGGGGATTCCTTTTTCATCCTTTTCCACGGAGAACTTTCTCATGGCAAAATAACTTTCCACACGGTCTTCTCCCATTTTCACGGTAAAATAATACAGCCACGGCTCATCGCAGGTCCACAGGAAGGCGCCCGGTATCGGGATGTCAAGCCACTCGCCCGCCACGCCTGCCGCAGTACATAATATTTCTCCACAACTCTGCTCTTCGGCCGCAGTACGTGACACATCTTCACTGCTATGTCCTTCTGCCGCGCCGGATACCGACATTTTCACGGGATCCAGATAGATATCCGGCTTTTTGACCTGTATTTCCACAGGCAGAGTTTTCGCACTGTCCGTTCTTTCGCCGCTTGCATTTGTGCCATACGTTTGTACTGCATATACTCCGTCCGTGCCCGCTGAATGTGTGCAGTCTGCTCCTGCTGCCTTAACTTTGATCCGCACGGTGCTTCTGTCAATATCAGAGACAGCCTCTATCTCGGAGATGTAGTTTCCCGGCACCTCCTCCATCCATACTGTCTGCCAGATACCGCTCTGGGCGGTGTAGAACATGCCGCCGCGCTCCAGCTTCTGCTTGCCTCTGGAATGATAAGACGTATCGCTTAGATCCTTCACTGCCAAGAGCAGTTCGTTTTCACCGTCAAATATAAATTCGGAGATATCTGCCTCAAATGGCAGATATCCCCCTGTATGGGAAGCAGCTCTTTTCCCATTGATATAGATAACACACGCCTGATCTACTGCTCCGAAATGCAGGAGCAGCCGACGCCCGCCCTCACCGTACCGCCCACACTGCTCCTCCTTCGAATCCTCTACCGTGAACACTCTCCGATACCAGAGGTATTCGTCCGGCTGAAGCTGTCTGGACACACCTGACAATACGCTTTCCGGCGAGAACGGAACCAAGATCTTCCCGCCATATTTCTCCGGCCTGTGAAATGTTTTCGTAAACGCATAGTCCCAGTAACCGTTCAGATTCATATAACTCTTCCGCACCATATGCGGTCTGGGATATTCTTCAAGTACATGCTCCGGGTCAAGTTCTTTGCCCCAGCGGGTATAAAGCTGCTTCATATTGTCACCTCTTTACGGCAGTCTTCCGTACAGTCTTGTCACTCTCTCGACTTCTTTGACCGTCTCTTCGTCAAACTGTCCTTTCTTCATGCGCCACACCCAGTTGCCACCCAGTGTGGACGGGATGTTGATGCGCGCCTCGCTTCCAAGTCCCAAGTAATCCTGCATGGGGATCACGCACAGATCTGCAACGCTGCTCATCGCCATGGCAATAAAATCCCCTGCAAGGGAATCTTCATCCAGACGCGGCTTGCACATGTATTCCTTAGCAAAATCACGCGCATTTTTTCCAACCTCATGATACCATCCTCTTGTGGTGTCATTGTCATGCGTACCTGTATAAACGACACAGTTCGTCGGATACGTGTGGGGCAGATAGTTGGAGGATTCTCTCGCGTCGAAGGCGAACTGAAGTACCTTCATTCCCGGAAAACCACTGTCATGAAGCAGTTTCAATACGCTTGGCGTAAGGAAACCAAGATCTTCCGCTATAATCTCCGGCCTTCCAAGCTTTGCCTCGATCGCCTCAAAGAGATCCATCCCCGGTCCGGGCTTCCAGTGTCCGTTTACGGCAGTCTTATCACCGTAAGGGATGGAATAGTATTCATCAAATCCACGGAAATGATCGATCCGCACCACATCGTACAGCTTGAAGCAGTATTCAATTCTCTTTATCCACCACTCATATCCCGTATCTTTGTGGTACTCCCACTTATACAGCGGGTTGCCCCAGAGCTGTCCTGTAGCGGAAAACGCGTCCGGCGGGCACCCTGCCACACCGATGGGTTCATTGTTCTCATCGAACTGAAACATCTGCGGCGCCGCCCATGTGTCCGCGCTGTCAAATGCCACATAGATTGGGATGTCACCGATGATCTTCACGCCCTGTTCATTGGCATACGCATGGAGTCTTTTCCACTGTCTGTCGAACTGGTACTGCTGGAATTTGTAGAACTCGATCTCTCTGGCAAGCTCTCTGCGTGCCGCCTCAAGCGCCGCCTCATCTCTGTTTTTCAGCGGCTCCTCCCATTCGATCCAGCTTACGCCGTCATTCTTGTCTTTGATCGCCATGTAAAGGCTGTAGTCCTCAAGCCAGAAGGCATTTTCTCTTATAAATGTATCGTACTCTTCATTCTTCCCGAAACGGTCGAACGCTCTTCCCAGCGCCTTAAATCTGGATCGGTATATTTTCTCATAATCAATGCAGTCATCTTCATTTCCAAAATCATATCCCCTGCACTCATCCTCAGTAAGAAGTCCCTCCTGAATGAGGGTGCGCAGATCGATATAGTACGGATTCCCTGCATATGTGGAGAAAGACTGATAAGGGGAATCCCCGTACCCGGTCGGCCCCAGCGGCAGGATCTGCCAGTAACTCTGCCCCGCCTTTTTCAGCATATCTACAAACTCATAGGCTTCTTTTGAAAAACATCCGATCCCGTACTCTGACGGCAGGGAAAATACAGGTAATAAGATTCCGCTTGCTCTTTTCATTTTTCTTTCTCCTTGTTTTTAATTGCACTTTAGTGAGCGCACACGGTCACTGTACGCTCACTGTTATTCTAACATATTTTATTTTACAGATGCCATACATCCTCGTTATATTCTTCAATCGTTCTGTCAGATGAGAAGAATCCCGCTTTCGCGATATTCACGAGCATCATCTTCGCCCATGTTTCTCTGTCAGCGTACGCCTTAAGCGCTTTCTCCTTTGTCTCCTTGTAGGAATCAAAGTCAAGCAGCGTCATGAACCAGTCCTTATTGATGAGCTCATTTTTCAGCCTTGTCAGATTTTCCTCACATCCGATCTCAAGCATCTCATCGCTTGTGATGAAATCGATCGCCGCCTTGATCGCCGGATTGTTCTCATAGTAATCTCTTGCTACATAATCCGCCTTCGCGTAGTGCTCGATAACATCGTCACTGGATGCGCCGAACACGAAGATGTTGTCGTCGCCTACCGCCTCGTGGATCTCCACGTTCGCGCCGTCCTGTGTTCCCAGAGTCACGGCTCCGTTCAACATGAACTTCATGTTTCCGGTTCCGCTGGCTTCCTTAGAAGCAAGTGATATCTGCTCGGAGATATCGCAGGACGGGATCAGCTTTCCTGCCTTTGTCACGTTATAGTTCTCTACCATGACAACCTTGAGGTACGGACTCACCTCAGGATCCTTGTTGATGATCTCCTGCAGGCAGAGGATCAGATGGATGATGTCCTTCGCGATCACATATGCCGGAGCTGCCTTCGCCCCGAAGATTGCCGTCACTGGAGCCGCCGGAATCTTTCCTGACTTGATCTCCAGATATTTGTCAATGATATAAAGCGCGTTGAGCTGCTGGCGCTTGTACTCGTGGAGACGTTTTACCTGAATATCGAAAATGGTATCCGGACTGATCTCAATCCCTTGTGTCTCCATGAGATAATGGCTGAGCGCCTCTTTATTTTCATGCTTGATCTCCAACATTTTGTCAAGAACCTTCTTGTCATCTTTGTATGCGAGCAGCTTCTCAAGTTCCGCTGCGTCCTTCTTATACCCTTCCCCGATCGTCTCGTCAAGGAACTGTGTAAGCTGCGGGTTACAGTGGATGAGCCAGCGGCGGAAGGTGATACCGTTCGTCTTGTTGTTGAACTTCTCCGGATAGATCCTGTAGAAGTTATTCAGCTCAGAATTTTTCAGGATCTCCGTGTGCAGCGCCGCCACACCGTTCACGCTGAATCCGTAGTGGATGTCAATGTGCGCCATATGCACTGTGTCATTGCGGTCGATGATCGCCACGCTCTCATCGTCGAATTTTCTTCTCACCTTATCATCTAATATCTCAATGATCGGCATGAGCTGGGGCACGACCTTTTTCAGATAATAAACCGGCCATTTCTCAAGCGCCTCCGCAAGGATCGTGTGGTTCGTGTACGCGCAGGTCTTAGATACAACGTCGATCGCATCGTCCATCTCCATTCCCCGCCCGACGAGCAGACGGATAAGCTCCGGTATGACCATGGTCGGGTGCGTGTCGTTGATCTGGATGACCGCGTACTCCGGCAGGTCGTACAGATTGCTGCCCTTCGCGGTACACTCGTCAAGAATGAGCTGTGCTCCCGCGCTGACCATGAGATACTGCTGATAGATACGCAGAAGTCTCCCCTGCTCATCACTGTCATCCGGATAGAGGAACAGCGTCAGGTTCTTCTCGATATCCTCTTTGTTAAATGTAATCCCATCTTCCACGATCGTCTCATCTACGGAATCCAGATCGAAAAGATGCAGCTTATTCGTCTTGTTATTGTATCCTGTGACCTCGATGTCATACATCCTCGCGTTGACTTTCAGTCCCTTGAACTCAACCGGATAAACGGTCTCTGTCTTTTTGAGCCATGATTTCTCCTCGATCCACGGATTGGGAGTCTCTCTCTGGAGATGGTCCTTAAACTCCTGCTTAAAAAGTCCGAGGTGGTAGTTCAATCCAATCCCGTCTCCCGCAAGTCCAAGTGTGGCGATGGAATCAAGGAAACATGCCGCCAGTCTTCCCAAGCCACCATTTCCAAGAGACGGCTCCGGCTCAACCTCCTCGATCTCACAGATATCTTTTCCGTTGTTCTCCAGCATCTCCTTCACTTCCTGATAGATGCCGAGATTGATCATGTTGTTGGACAGCAGCTTTCCGATCAGGAACTCCGCTGAAATGTAGTACAGCTTCTTCTTGCTGTCCGTACGCTCCTTTTCCGCCGCCATGTCCTGTACGATCATGAGCAGTCCATTGTAAATCTCCTCATTGGAAGCCTGTGCGACCGGCTTTCCAAGATATGCTTCTAACCTTGCCTGAATCTTCATCATGATATTCTCCTTTCTCCTCGCCGTGACCTTCACGGCATCACTGCACTCCTTCTCAGAGACAGCATTTGAAAACATCCATATATCTTATCTCCATGATTCGTATTTTAATACTATTTTCAAAGATTTTCTTGCAATATACTCGCATATTGTTGTACGATACTATCAAAACAACTCAACCATTTCATTTAGTGACCTTCTTTGTAACAACGTCCGGAAGCAGCAAGGAAATTAAAACCGTAGTCAGCGGCAGGGAGTGATTTCACTGTTCCGTTCCGGAATCTGGGAATATCTAACGGACTGAGGCGCTGTTTAATAACAAAGTCGTGCGAGGAGCAACTCACTTCGTTCAGACAATCTCCTCACACGACTTAACAACAGCTTCTCATCCCTGTAAGATATTCCGTCAGACCCCTACAAAGTTACAGCTCAATCACTCCTTGCCGCTGACTCCATCTTCAAATTCACCATTGCTTCCTACGTTTTACAAAGCGGAAATGTCTCTGTATTAAATAGGCGCAAAACAAATACTGTGAACAAAAAAGAGGCCTACAGAAAGGAGCCTGTCATGAATATCAGCGAATACCAGAACTATCACGAGACAAAGTCCCACACCACGGCGGATTTCCCATACAATACTTATCTCTGCTCCATTCCCCGCGACTTTCCTTCTGTTCCTCTGCACTGGCACTCCGAAGTGGAACTCATCGTCATAAAGAAGGGGCGTGGCTTTGTGTCTGCGGACTTTTCTATGCTGTCCGTCACAGCCGGAGACATCATTATCATCCGCCCGGGACAGCTCCATTCCATTGAGCAGGATGGCACATACAATATGGAGTACGAAAATATCATTTTCAAACCAGAGCTACTCATCTCCGGAAGCTCTGATCTGTGCGCTGTAAAATTCATCACACCCTTTATGCTGGGTTCTATCCAATCCGACACCCACTTAACCCCTGCCCTGTCTTATTATCAGACAGCGGCAGAGTATATCCGTCAGATCGATCTGCTGTGCGCGACCCGCACCGAAGGGTATCAACTCGCAGTAAAAGGATACCTCTTCCAACTCCTTTTTCTTCTGATATCGAACCGCAATAAAAAAGAGACCGCGCCTGCCTCCCAGACGAAGTCTCTTGAAAAGATGAAGACCATACTGAAATATGTAGAACAGCATTACGCCGAACATATCACCATCGACGATATGGCTGCCCTTACCTTTTACAGCAAGTCGCACTTTATGAAATTCTTTAAATCCCATATGGGAACAGGCTTTATCGACTACCTCAACGACTACCGCCTCACCATGGCGGAGCGCCTGCTGCGCTCCTCGGACGGATCTGTCCTTGACATCGCGGAGCAGAGCGGGTTCGACAGTCTCTCCTATTTCAACCGCATTTTCAAGAGGAAATACGGAGAAGCACCGGGAAGATGGCGCGCGGGGATAACGAGGAAGTGATCTTTCAGTCTATGAAAATTCACATTAAATGCGAAAAAATCCTTATATCAGTTTTTCAACTGTGCTATATCAGAATTGTAAAAGGAGCAACCGCCCACAGGGGGTTGGCCTCGTTATAGGTAAGATAAGAATACCGCCCTGTCACTCGGGCAAAATGTCCCGTTATATTTCTTCCAGCATCCCATTCTCGATTTTCCAGATACAGTCATATAATTTTAATAGTCTGCTATCCGTATTATGAGTTATGTTGATAAGGGTTAATCCTCCTATCTGCAAGAGTCTGTTCTCAATATCATATGCAGTCTGACGGTCAACAGCAGAAGTTCCCTCGTCCAATATTAATACAGGTTTATTCCTTATCAGAGCTCGCGCCACGGCAATACGCTGCTTTTGTCCTCCTGATAAATTGCATCCATTTTCCCCTACCCTATAATACAGACCATCCTGAAGTTCTGAAACAAACTCGCTTAACCCACTGTCTCTAACGGCCCTATCTACCATTTCTTTTGCATAATTTTCATGTAAACAGATATTATCGTATATGGTTTCATCAAACATATAAATATTTTGGTGAATTATGGACGATAATTGTGACACGGCATTTCTATTTAACACGCCCATCTCAATCCCATCATAGAAGATGTCTCCGCTATAATCAGAGAAATACCCTGCCAAAAGTTTGATAAGTGTACTTTTTCCACATCCGCTTTTCCCAACTACTGCATATTTTTTCCCTTTTTCAATGACACAATTTATATTATGAAGAACTTCTTTCTCTTCATGGTAAGAAAAAAACAGGTTTGTTACAGAAATCTTTTGTTGAAATTCCGGGACATTTTTATCCTGATATTCTTTCTTATAATCAGACAGCTTATTTAGTCTGTCTATGACAGGCTTTACACTTTTCATCTTGGGAACATTTGTAAATATTATTACCAATGGATTTGCCAGATTACTGCTTACCTGTACAAGTCCCAACAGCGTACCGGCAGTCAGCCGCCCTGTAATAATAAAATATGCTGACAGGAACAAAACAACTACCTGTACCATAAGCGCAAGAAAGGCAGATGCACCCTCATTTAACGCAACAATTTTGTCGACGGAATATTTTGCCTCCGCCGCATCTTCATTACTCTTATTAAATCGGCAAGCAATATATCTTTCCATTGAATATGACTTTATAACCTCAAAGCCGGAAAAAATATCTTTCAAATCCGCCGTAAAATCAGACATCTTTTGAGAAAAGATACCCTGACGCTTTTCAAGTATTGTTCCAAAGAGACTGGGGATAACAAACATCACTGCAATAGCGGCAAGAGTACATACCGTAACAAGAGGATCGAAATAAATCATCAGCATAAATGACGATACAAAAATTACGCTGTACTGTACCACTTCAAAAAGGGGCAGCAGGAAATTATCTTCCAAGATTTTTACATCATTTGTAATTGCTGAAATATAATCGGCAGTATTCTTTTTGCTAAAATCTTGAAAAGTATGCTCAAGTGTTCCTTTAAAAGAATCAAAACGAATCTGATACATTACTTTACAGATTACTTTTTTACTGAATAACGCCTGCATATAAAGAAACATACCCAACAAAAGAAAATATCCTAAAGAAAATAAAACCA